>Ga0134128_10000090_pt1 | contig 121877 bp, 127 predicted proteins | sample KB31754_FD_96462 | JGI IMG/M metagenome (GOLD analysis project Ga0134128, IMG submission 96462) | Terrestrial soil microbial communities with excess Nitrogen fertilizer from Kellogg Biological Station, Michigan, USA - KB3-175-4 | ecosystem: Environmental > Terrestrial > Soil > Unclassified ... | reverse complement strand
TGGTTAGAATGCCGCCCTGTCACGGCGGAGGTCGCGGGTTCGAGTCCCGTCCGGTCCGCAAAAAGCTTCACAAATTGTGAGGCTTTTTTGCTTTATTTTATTGCCAATTTACATGGTGTTTTTATATATCTGGCTTTTTGTTTCCCGTTATTGATCTGATCTTGTGCTTGTCGAAAGATTTTCCCCATTTTGCTGAGAATGCCATTTGAGGAACCTGAGCCAGGTGTTGTCGCTCCAATCTCCTTGCCTGTAGCGGATCAGGGCTTCCTGCATGGTGAAGATCGGTTGCTCGTTCATTGCCCATTTGTACCCCGTTTTTGATAATTCGGCAATTTGGCAATTTGACAATTCGACAATGGCTGGTTCAATGTTTTGTGAGCTTGGGGTTTGTGAGGGTTGTTCAGGTAATGATTCGATGGGTGGTGCTGTGTTTGCGTGATCGTGGTTTCCGGTTTGTGTTGTCAAAGATTGCTTCGAAGCTCGCAATGACCCATTTGGTTGGGGTGGGTTTTGCGGGGTGGTGGTTTGTTGTTGTGGTGATTCGGGTTGTGGCGTCGTGTCTGCGTGTTTTTCTTCTTCTGTTTCTTCAACTTCTTTTTCTATCGGCCTTAATATTGAGGGGTTTGCATAGTCTCTTATATATTTGTCTGTGTGAGGTAATATTTGTTTTGCGAGGGCGAGGTCTGTTTTGGATAGCCGGTGGATAAAGTTCATTAGTACTTCTACTGTTTCGCCGACGGTCTGGCCGTCTTTTATGTTCTTTATTGTGAGTGTGAGCTTTCTTATTATGTCTGCTTCCTGCTGGGTGGGGTATTGCTCTTCCCTGTTCAATATCATTTGGTTTATTGCCAGTAGCTGGCTGTAGTATTGCTCTGCGAGAATGGACGGCATGTGCTGTGCGGACTTTTTGATCTCCGCCCAGCGGCCTTCTTTGATCCATAAATAAATTGTCTTGCGATCTACATCCAGTAATTCTGCTATGCGGGTTTGGGATAGCTCTGACTGGAAGTAGAGGTTACGGGCTTGTTGTTTTTTCATTGTGATATTTTTTATCACAAAGTTTTGGAAGATCCGGCAGGTGAGAAAATTGGATTTTTATGGTTATGAGATTTCTGTATAGTGATTATACAGTTTTGGCATAATGATAAAAATATTAGCACAAAAAAATACTGATATGAGAATTAATTTATAGGGCTGCAAATACTATGCTTTAGCTTTCACATTATAAAATCAACAGCAGAGTTGCAGTATGATTTATTTGCCAATTAGTATATAATTTTATGACTGCCATGTTGGATAAACAAACTAAAAAACAGTTTTGCGAACAGTTAAGCCAATGTTTGAAAGAAATTGCTAATTCTTTGGATGCATATATCGATGATAACTTTTGTAACCACGAGAAAATTGCAGAAAATATTTCCTTTATCCCGAGTGATAGCGAGTTAATAGCATCATTTGATCCAGAATACGAATATGCTTTTTTTCGAAATATATTTCATGATGAAAGATTAGACACCTTTTATCACTATACATCTTTTGAAAGTCTTTTTCATATCTTGAGTTCTGGTGTTTTACATCTAAATGCGCTAGCCGGTTTGAATGACCGATCAGAAATCAACTATGTAAACAATTATATGGGGAGACAACATACAGATCCATATAATTCTATTACAATGGCTTATCATAACTACCATTTTGTTTTCTGCTTTTCCAAAGCTGCTGACCAACTAAATCAATGGAGATTGTACGGTGATGATGGAAGAGGTGCGATGATTGAGTTCTCAATTGATCACAATTACAACCCATACAATAATGTTCTTATCTCCAAAGTTTATTATGATCTGAAAATGTTTGAAACACTTAAAGAGTGGCAGAACAAATTAAGAACACAATTTAATATTGGTTTGGGTTTCCAAATGGTTGACTATTGGAAGTTCTTCTTTAAGCATTCAGACTATCAAGACGAACGAGAAGTCAGAATTATGGTAAGAAATACCCCAGGGATGAATCACAAAACATTTAAGGAGAAATTTCGATTAAACAGATATGGCATAATAGTTCCCATAATCGAAATGCCGTGCATTTTACAAGATTCAGAACTAATAAAAATTAAAAATATCATTCTGGGCCCTAAAATAATGGAAAAACAACTTAATGAAGCTCAGATAAAATATATGATGGGCAAAATGTATCCCGGTAACCAAGTGAGGATTGAAACTTCTAAAATTGACCACTATCGTTAAGTAGAAGTTTATTTAATATGCATCACAATTGTTGACATATGAGATATAATCCATTTAATAAAGAATTATCAGAATTAACAGAACAAGACTTAATACCGTTAATTGAAAATGAAATTTGCGAAGGGTGGTATATTGAATATAAGAGAGATGTGCCCAAATCAAATTCTCATAAATTAGATAATATTAAAATTTCTAAATCTATCTCGTCTTTTGCAAATACGAAAGGGGGCTGGATTTTTTGGGGTATAACTTGTGATGAGAAAAATAAACCAATTTCGATTGACGGAGTAGATGTTACTGAATACAGAAACTTAGATGATCAATTGTCTCAGGTTATAAATTCAAATATCAGCCCAAGGCCAATGTATCATTTTAAGAAAATTGAATTGGCAAATAAAAATACTGTGTTGGTAATTCAGGTAGAAGAAAGTCCAACACCGCCTTACATAACTAGTCAAGGTATTATTTATCAAAGAGAAAATAATGAAAGTAAGCCTATAAAAGACAGATATATAATTGAAAAGCTAAATGAAAAGACGAGCTCTTACTACCAATCTATAGAACATTTTAGCAATTTCAAACTCACTCAAACAAGAGGACAATCTGACTGGAATCAGACTTATTTGGAATTATACCTATTCCCATTACCATTTGATAATTTTTTTTTCAAGCAATTTTCTACATCTGAGTTTTTTAAAGAGGTAGCAATAAGATTTTATCAAATGTAGAAGTAGACTTAAACGAACTAGATCCCAATATCAATTTAAATTTAGGGTTTAACAGTATTTATAGCTCAGAAGATTCCTTGATAATAAGGCCATTAAATGCAGACAATCTTATTTATAAATACACGACTGTTGAGTTATTTAGAAATGGTAATTTAAAATTTTTATTTCCTCTTAACGAATTCAGCCCTAAAAATATTCCCAAGCGTTATTTAAACTCGAATACTATCAACTACCTTTTAAAAAAATATTGTCCCTACGAGAGTAATACCGGCTTTGCGAATTATATTAAGCTTATCGATGGAACTGAGTTTATTTTAAATATTTTGGTTATTATCGCAAAATACAAAGCAGTATTAGAAGACAATAAATTTGATTTCGAGATAAAGGTTGGATTTAGAGCTAGAGTTACTGATTATTGGAGAAAGTTCATTTTTTTTGATAACGATGATTATTTAGAAAAGCTAAAACTTTACAACATCCCAATTTCTCCAAAGAATGAAATAGAAATACCGGAATTCAGGGATGGCAGATATTACGAGACTAACTTATCAGATGACCATGCGTTTTTCCAAATTGCAAGATTCATTTTAGAAGGAATTGGATTACCCGACTGTCGGACAATTAGTTTCACTGAGATTTTTGAAAAAAGACTAAAAGATTTAGCAAATTATAAGTGACAGTTAAATTTTACCTTTGTAAAGGTTGAGTTTATTTTTTAATACAATGAGTAAAGAAAACATTCTGCAAAACCTATCTGACGATCAGATCGAAAAGCGAATAAATAATTATACAGACAAAATCAGCCATATTCACAGATACGCTTCATTTGATTATTGTTATAATTATTTTCAATCTTTTCGTAAAAAAGATATCTTGTTACAAATAGCTGCCAAAGAAAATATTGAGCTAAGTGTACTGCAACTGACTTGCTATTTAGCAAGTTGGGGTATGTTCCGAGGTTCTACAGCTTTATTACGTCACAGTTCACATGCACTTAAGCCAGTTATAGAATTTGCAGCTGCAACACCAGAAAAATACTGGGAAATAGATATTGATAATTATGATGTTACAATTAGCGATTTAACTACTCTGTACTGTGAAATTGGTAGTAGGATTAATATTCCTTTAGTGAAAGATGGTAAAGATAATGCTCAGGAAGCAACCGCAATTCTTGTAACTAAAATTCTGTTAGGGATATTTGGTTGTACGCCGGCTATGGATGAGTTTTTTATTAAGGGTATTGGTAAGGCTAACCTAGGATATTTAAATTATCAGGAGTCAATTGATAAGGTTAAAGCTATTTGGCAGAGCCTATTTTATTTTTATACGAAACATAAATTTATCATTGATAGTAAAATAATCACCTCATTACAATTTGATGGTACAAAATCCTCATTTGTTTATACGAAGGCGAAACTAATTGACATGCTTTTTTTTGAAAGAGGCAATGAGATAATAAAACAAGAAAAAGAAAAAAGAAAAAATATTGCAAAAAAGTAATTTTTGCGTATCAATTTCTTATCCATGGAAATTAAACTTGCCGAGCACAATCAGACAGAAGAAATTTTTTCGATACTGTGCAATTGTAAACATGAATTGGATAAACAGGGCATTTTTCAATGGATGGATAGTTATCCTACACTTTCGATAGTAGAACGAGACATTGAAAAAAAGTATTTGTATTGTGCTGTTGTTGAAAACAGGTGTGTTGGCGTAATCAGCATTAATGATGAGCAAGACCCTAAGTATGCCACAATAACCTGGAATAACAATATAGGTAAAATGCTGATCATTCATCGCCTTGCTGTTGACCCATTGTACCAGGGGCAGGGGATAGCAAGAAAGCTTATGGATTTTGCGGAACTGTACGGAATAAATAATAACTACTCATCTGTGAGGCTCGATGCGTATAGCCCCAATAAGAGGGTATTACAATTTTACGAAGCGAGAGGATATAAAAAGCGAGGAGAAATATTTTTCGATGGCAGGGAATTGCCATTCTTTCTCTATGAAAAGGCTTTGCAAGGGTAATATCTCATACTTTATTGCACAACGGCTATTGCCATTCCATCGTGTTCTTTAATGCCGACAGTTTGTATAATAGTTGCAACTACACTTTTATTATTACTCAGCATTTCGTTAAACCGCTGAACTCCTTTTACCTTTTCGTCCGTGCTTTCTGTATCTAAAACATTCCCTTCGCGGATCACATTGTCGCAAACGATCACTGTTCCTTTCCGGGATAGCTTTAGGGCATACTCGAAATACTCTGTATAAGGTGGCTTATCTGCATCAATAAAAATAAAATCAAAAGGTTCTTTTTGTTCAGCAATCAATTGAGGTAGGATGTCTAATGCCTTTCCTGTTTTCAGTTGTACTTTATCTGCTACTCCTGCATTTTTAATATTTTTTCTTGCTACCGACGCATATTGTTCATTTGCCTCAATGGTAATTACTTTGCCGTCGGCAGGTAATGCTCTTGCGATCCAAATAGTACTGTATCCGCCCAATGTGCCCAATTCCAAAATGTTTTTAGCATTGCAAGCAGTGATTAGCACCTGTAGCAATTTCCCCTGGTTGGCGGAAACACTTATTTGCGGCATACCTTCTTCATTCAACGATGCGATCGTGTCGGTTAAGGCTTTGTCCTCTGGGGCAAGCAGATCACTTATATAATTATCTACTTTTGAAAAAATGTCTGTTGTCATCGGTTTGGATTTTGTTCCAATATCGCAAAGTTTGAGAGGATAATAGAAGGAAATAGAATTTTTATGATTATGGGATTTCTTTACAGTGATTATACAGTTTTGGGATAATGATAGAAAAACGAGAAGCGATTAATTGTATGAATGGTTGATTGGTATGATTTTGGTGCATTTAAAATCTCGATAATTTAAAACTACAAAATTGGAAGACCTATCCAAACAAGATAGAGATATAGAGCGTGAGATTGCCGATCTCATCGAAACTTACCGTCAAGGTTTTCTGCAACTCGACCCTAAGCGCCTTATGTCTATCTGGGATCACAAACATGCCTCGCTGATCTATGTTGCTATGGAAAAACCTGAACCAATATATGGTTGGGACGCCATTGAGCAATACTATACAGCCTTGCCGGAACACCTTGATGAAAATGGTGGCCAAGGAGATCGATAATATCAGGATCGATTCGCTCGGTGATACCGCTATCGCTTTTTTCAAGTTTCATTCTACGGTCAGGCTCAAGGGGCGCAAGGAGCTGTTCCGGCCCAGTGGCCGTGTCACTATGCTGTTCCGGAATACTCAGGATAGGTGGCGTGTGATCCATTATCACGAGTCTGCACTTGCTGCACAGTCTGCTGATGCTATTGCTACAGTGTAGTTTGATAGGCTATTCCACATCATTTGCAAGCGGGACGCTTGAAATATTGTAGGTCTAAGCGGACGCTTAGACCAGCGTGGTCTGGCAGGTTAATGTTTAGCGGTTTTATGCCCGGGCCGTAAAAGCCTACCTGGTAGGACATGTACCAAAGTTTTTATAACTTACTTCCATACAAAATCGCATATCATCGTGAACACCGGCAATAGTTCCAATTTCATAAATGCTGTTATTCCTTACTACGATGATATTAATGAATTTCTTGCCTCCACATCAGTAAGCGAAAGAACCAGGGACCCGCTTTTTTTGTGCTTGCGACTGCATAAGAATGATGATAACGTGGTGTACAAACCACCATTCAGAAGGGGATTTTATTTTGTTGGGTTGCTGACAAATGCCGAAAAGTCAAAAATTTCATACGACAACACTAATGTAAATGATCTGGATTCCCTGTTGGTGTTCCAGGCGCCGGGACTCATGTATAGTTTTTATCGCGACACCTCTACTCATGGTTACCTGATCTATTTTAAGCGGGAGTGTTTTTCCTATTATAAACCTTCTCTTGATACAGAATTTCCATTCTTTGATATTCAGCATACTGATTTTCATAAAATAACCCATGAGAAGTTCAGCGAATTGTCCTGCCATTTCGAAGAGGTTTTTACCGCATACGAGAAAACAAGTGATCACAAAATAGCCAGCTTGAAATTACTTGCGCTTCTATATCAACTAAAAGAGTTTTCAGCCTACAATGATATCTCGCAGCAAAAGCTCGCTAATCCCGGACAAGTGCTTCTTAAAAAATTTATCGCGCTTGTAAATACCAACTATATCGAAAAAAGAAGGATAGAAGACTATGCAAAAATGCTTTTTATTTCACCTAACCACCTTTCCCAATCAGTAAAATCCGTTTCGGGAAAGAACGCGCTCTCCTATATCAATGAAAGGCTATTAACCGAGGCAAAATCATTCATTAGTTACACAGATTACAGTATTGCCGAGATAGCTTATAAGCTGAATTTTTCCGACCCTGCTAATTTTGGCAAATTCTTCAAAAAACTGGTAGGTATCACACCTCTGGAATTCAGAGAAAAAAAGTAGTATAAAAATTACCATTCTATCCAAGTTCTGAACCATGTTCAGGCTATGTTCCTATTCTATTTTTGCTTCATAAACAAATAAAATAAAATCATGAAAACGATCGAAATTATCATGATCCCGGTATCGGATCAGCAAAAAGCAAAAGAATTTTATATGAAGCTTGGGTTTCAGGTAATAGTTGAAGCTCCGCTTGGTGATGGTGAAACCTGGCTGCAGATGGGGCTACCAAATCAAACTACGTCAATTTCATTATCAAAGTATGCTAATGTGATGTTTGAGACTGACGATATTAAAAAGGAAGTTGAGGAATTAAGATCGAAAGGAATAGAAATTGACAGAATAGACAATACGCCGTGGGGTAAGTTTGCTCCGTTTAAAGACGCAGATGGAAATGGATTAACCCTTCATCAAAAATAGCTACTCATGCCTTTAAATAAGAAACAAATGAAAAAGATAAAGATCATTTACTGGACGATAATGGCATTGTTTACATTTTCAATACTTGGCTCAGCTATTCCAAGCGCCCTGAGTCTGCCGTATGCTGTAGAACATTTTACTAAAATACTGGGATATCCCGCTTATTTTCTACCTTTTACCGGTGTGACAAAACTTTTAGGTCTCGTTGCGTTATACATTCCGGGATATCCCCGCATAAAAGAATGGGTTTATGCCGGCTTTACTTTTGATCTAACCGCAGCTATCTATTCCGGCATATGCGTGGGTGGAGCAACGGGCTATTTGCTACCGCCGTTTATTGCTCTTGTGCTGCTAATTGGGTCTTATATTTTGTATCATAGGATTTTGAAGAATCGTGAATACCGTGTAAATAATGTATCATTAGCTAACTCTTAAAGTTTCCACTATGTCGTTTCAAGCATATATAGATAACATAAAAACAAAGACCGGCAAAACTCCTGAGGATTTTAAAAAGCTTGCAGAGAAAAAGGGTTTTTTGGAAAAAGGTGAATTAAGAAATGGAGTAAAAGCGGGTGATGTGGTGGCGTGGCTAAAAAAAGATTTCGATCTGGGGCATGGGCATGCTATGGCTATTTATGCTGTTTTTAAGGGGGTGAAGCAAGCGAAAGAAAGTGGCAATTAGACTTTACACCAGCAAATTAAATCTCAGCATTTCACCGTTTTCTTTTTCTTCCCTAAAGAACCCCGTGCTTGCGATTTAATGATGTACTCAGTAGCATCAGGAACTTTGCAGGCGGTACCATCTACATTTACTGTAACCGTTCCGATCTTTTTTGCTGTAGCGATGGCTTTATCGGATAAAGGAACTGAGTAGGCACCTACTGCTATTACAAATCCATTCATAGTATAGCGAACGCGATTGGGAGCTGTGCGTATGTCTTTTGCAGCTCTTTCGAGCAGTTGTGTTAGTTGCTTTGTGTCTAATTCCGTATCGGGCTTTAATGTAACAATATTGGAGAGTGTTGCCCAACCGGCAGTGGCAATATGTTCTTTAGGCGAATTGATCCATTCGGTAGCCAGTTCGAAACCATGTTTGCTGCCTGTGGCCACCCAGGGAACGGTGTATTCGCTGATGTTGTTGGATACGGCCTGCTTTACCCATGTCTGCAGATCTTCTTTGGTCATTTTTTCGTCATCAGCGATTAGGCCCGCCAGGTACATGGCATCTGTATTGCCTGTGGCATATACTTCTTTAGCAAGCTGATAATCTTTTTTTACTTTTTTCTGGATTGTTTTTTAAATGTTCCACTTTTACGCCGAAGAGTGGTTCTTTTGCTCCGTGATTGAGTAATATCTTTTTTATTTTTTCATCTCCAAGCGATTTAAGCTCGGACATTATTTCTTTTGCGGTCATAACCTTGTGTGGTTTGTGACAAATATAAGGAGCGGTAAAACAATTTTGGTAATCCGGCAATTTGATAATGCGCCAATTTGAGAATATTATGGATGATTAGATTTCTGTAGTGTATGTATTAATGATGTTTATTTTAATCAGCTATAGCTAAAATACGGTCTGTTAATAATTGTGGCTGCTCCATTGTTATCATGTGGCCACCCGGAAGCATTTCGGTTTTAACTCCGTATTTGCTAAGGCGTTCTTTTGCCAGCTTTACCTGTTTAGGTTCAAACTGGTCTTTGTCACTTCCTACAATATGAAATTTAACATCGTTGTGCATTTGCTCAACGATAGGCAGCAAATCCAGCCGTTCGCGGTTTGCCTTATGTTCGGTTACAAAGCCGGCAGCATAATGAAGAAAAAGCATCCCATTTCTTCTTCTGATAGCATTCCATACCTCAGTGAGCTCGGCTTCGCTGACCTTGTAGTTTTTAGACCACATGCTTTTTACCATGCCGTTGAATGCTGCATTTGAAGTTTGTGCCCGCATTGCCCCCTGTTTCCCCAAAAATGTTTTGAGTAATGGAGTGGTTAGTATGGGATGTGAATGGCCATCTGCAAAATAACCACCGTTGATAAACAACACTCTAGTAATTACAGTAGATGGCTTAATACCCTTTACTATTTTTTCCTGCTGTCGCCGCAGCAATTCAAGTACAACCAAAGATGAATAATCAAACGTTACCACAAATGTGGAATCGATATGATGGTATTTCCATATAGCCTCTACGAGGTCGGCTCTTTCAAAAGTTGAATAATGATAGTTTCCAGGCTTGTCTGATTCTCCCTGCCCTATGTATTCAACATATAACCGATCAAGTGGATGCTGATCTTCTATCAAAGCATCGATCTTAGCCCAATCGTAAGAACCTGATGGAAAACCCGGCAGAAAAGAAATTACACTGCCCGGTTTTTGCTTTGAAGATGTGAGGAGCTTATTGAAAACAAACAAATGCTGTTGCGTTGCATCGTCCTCAATAATACTTTTTGATTTTGTATCATAAGCCAGCCGCTCACCGGAACTAAACCAATCGTCTGCTGAGATTATATTGTGAGCTCCATTATTTACTGATTGCATTATGTTCTTTTCCGGACAAAATAATATAGATAAATATTACCGCAGCTTGCCAATTGACAAGAAATTAATAAAGGGTTATAGGTTACGTTTTTAAATGAAGAAAACTCCCTACTAAAAATTATAACTTCAGCAGTTTATATCTATACGCAACGTTATCGCCGTTCTTAATTGTAATAAAGTAAATACCACTATTCAGGTTGGCTACATTTATTTGTTGCCCGGCAGAAATATTTTCTTTACAATAAACTTCCTTACCCAAAGCATCGGTAATATGCAATTGATAAGAACCGCCTGCTAATTTTGAGGATTGTATATTCACCATATCTTTTGCAGGATTAGGCCAGATAATAAAATCGCTGTTTGTGATAGTTACATTTCCAACTGATGTGGGCGAAGCGTTTACAGTAGCGAATATTGTATCGCTACATGAAGTGTCGAAGGCGATGAGTCTTACGGCATATGTTCCGTTGCTTGCATACGTATGGGTTGGGTCAGGCGAAGTGGATGTATTGCCATCTCCAAAATCCCATAGGTAGCTTGTAGCAGAGGTTGAGGTGTTAGCGAATGAGACTGTGGTGCCCATGGCAGTATCGGTAAACTGGGCGCGCAGATCGGTGCCAACGTACCATTTGCTCATGCTGTCGTAAGCGATCAGCTTAGTGGCATACCTTATATTTTCAGCGTCGGTGTCGGCGAGTGTGGCGTTGTAGGGAATAAGGGTTGGATCTTTGTGAAACAGGACAACATAAAAGGTGCAGGCAGCGGCATAAGTTCCAGCCTCCGTGGGATGGCTCCCATCGGACTGGTATAGCTCGATGGTGGAATAATTATGCCTTATGTAATGACGTACAGCGCCCACTGGGGATATCAGTGAACTTCTTACGGTAGCGAGGCCGGGGACTGTCACAGAAGAGAATCCTATAGCTGCCAATATATTAGTGTCTGCATAGGCTCTATACCGGAGGTTGGTAAGGCTATCCATACTCTCATATGTGCATTGATATGGCCATGAAGTATCGCTGCAGGAAGAAGAAAAACCATCTTTATATCCCCAGGTCATATAGAATATGTTTTTAGTACAGGGATCATTTGCTTTTATCATATTATCCAGATTCCGTGCGGCATAGTAAGATTGAGTAAAGAAAATGTTAGGAGGTTCTGATGGATCCAGGCTTTGCTCCTGCAGTATCACATAATCCCATTGTTGTGAATTTATCTTTGCGGCACAAAGAGGATCGGTACTATGATCCGAAAAAGCATAACCCCCAACAGTGTAGCTGTCGAAGATCAAAGTATCTCCCATAGATGCGGAAACATCGGCAACCATTTGGGGCAAATTGTTGACGTATGTGTAGCTGTTGCCTATAAATAACACTCTAAGTGTTTTTGCCTTCGCGGCTAACGGTATTACCAGGCAAATAAATATTATCCTAAAAATTTTAAAATGAGTCATGATAGTGGTTTAGACATTATATTTTTATGAAAGGTTGGTATGCTATTGTTTAATGATGGTTAGTGGCTGTGTATAAACATTCCTATTGTTTATGGCTTTAATGATATACTGTCCGGGAGCTATGTTAACAACTTCAATCGTTTTGTTGCTTATTGTGCCGTGTTGTATTGCTTTTCCTTCCATATTGTAGATTGTCATTTCACTTCCCAATAAACTTTCAGATACATACATGGTACCATTTGCTGGGTTTGGATAAAACAGATTTGTATTGTTTTTAGCGATCTCTGTAATGCCAGTTGGAGCGACTATGTTTACGTTATAATCTTCGGTTTCTCCCCAATCCAATGTGTCGTCAGTGCAGGGAGTCGCGTTTACATTGTAGTAAGTATACCAATCGTCTTCAAAATCCATTACCCTCATCCTTGTTATCCCCGGGGTGGCAGTTGCCGGTATAGTTATAGTAGCTATTGATGGATCTGTAACACTTCTGGCCCGTCCTGTTTGTTGTAATACTCTTTCTCCGGAGTCATAAAAACTGTTGTTTTGATTAAAGTCGATATACGCTGCCATAAAATGTGGGCTGTCATATATTGAATCGTGCGATACTGATAAAGTATATGTGTTTCCGGCTACCAGGTCAGGAGCTGTTACGTTGTTATAGTAAACATAGTGAGGTGCGGCAAATGCGGTGTCGCCTGATCTGTTGCTCAATGTACCCAGGGTAACTTTTGAAATACAATGTGGGACATATCCGATGCCGTCATCATACCCGCCGGGGCAATAAGGAGAAGGGTCAGTTATTTGTGCATAAGAGAGTTGTGCCAGAAAAAGGGCACCGAAGAGCATAGAGATCTTTAGCTTCATGGTATTGAGATTTAGTTCTTTTCTTACACAGATGAAATCAGCTACTTAAATCTTGGGCGAGTAAAAAATATTTATAAATAATTTTTAAAAATTTTTGAACATTACCCAAGATTTGGATAGTCAATGTCATCTTTCTAAGAAAGCGAGATGTGTTTATGAAAAAGTATATGATACTATTTCTGTCGGTAATCACGTTATTAGCTGCTTGTAAAAAAGAACATGGTGCAATGGTGTGCGGGTCCAATCATTCGGATTTTCATCCTGACTACTTTGTTTTTGGTAAGAACCAGGGTAACTGTATGTGTAATATGGTCGGTATTGCTTACTATATGGTGAACGATAATAAATTATATAGTGAATACATACCAGATGATATCTTTCGTAAAACCGGTGTGATGCCGGATAGCGATTACATAAAGGTGCGGGTATTGATGGATCAATTTCCAGCCTATCTTTTAAGTCACCCCAATTCGTCTTTTGGCTGTACGTCGTGCGGGGATTTTAGCGATGTAATAAATATTATTGCTGTTTGGGGTACAGATACGGTTAGCTGGCATATCGAACCCAACGCAACAACGCTGCCTGTGGAGATACAGCCATATACGAGCCGGATGCAACAAACCTGGAGGGCATTATGGCCTTAAACAATTATAAAACTAAACCCAATTTAATTATGAAGAATATCATCGCAATAGGCCTTTTTGCTATTTCTATAGCCCTACTGGCCTCCTGTAAAAAGCATCATGGCCCCGGCCCTACGCCACCCATAACGCTTGATAGTGTAGTGTTTGGAAGGTTTAATCCACTGAGCATGACAATTGCCCCGAGCGGTGAGCTTTTCCTGCTGAAAAACAGTGGGCTGTATGCTTACCCTACCATGTTTCGTCCGGCAGGTGTCTATATAACAGAAACAAAGCTGCCAGACAGCCTGTATAATATTGCCAGGTATGTGATGGATAGTTTTCCGCCCTATCTTATGGCGCATTTAAAAGATACCGCCATAGGCTGTCCTGGTTGTACTGGTGAAAAGTTCATAACGCTTTCGGTGCCTACAGATACTACGATAATGTGGTGGCAGATAAGCTCAGACACTTCAAGGTTGCCGGTAGAGCTGAAGCAATATATATGGCGGGTAGGAGTTATAATTGATCAGTTGTAATATAGCGAGGGACTAATATGTGATATGGCGGTGTATGCCGAGCAGGAAATAATAAAAGGCTGTCTCAGAAAGGACAGGGTATATGAAGAACATCTGTATAAACAATATTATAGCATGTTCCTGGCTATTTGCATGCGTTATGCGAAGGATGTTCAGAATGCTAAGCAACTATTGAATGATGGATTTGTGAAGATATTCATGTCGATCGGGAGCTTTAGGAATGAAGGTTCATTTGAGGGCTGGATGAGAAAGATAATAGTGAATACCTGTCTGGAGTATTTAAAAAGCAGCGATTTCAAAAAGAACAGCCAGACGGTCCATACCGATGTGATAGATGAGAAAGAGAGCATGGTTGTATACAACGAAGCCCAGAAAAATATAGATGCACATGAGCTGATAGCTATGTTGCAGGCATTGCCGCCGGTTACGCGTGTGGTATTTAACCTTTTTGCTTTTGAGGGTTATAATCATAATGAGATCGCAGCTATGCTCAATATCAGCATTGGCACATCATCCTGGCATGTGCACAACGCCAGGAGCATTTTACAACGGAAAATCATGGTAAAAAATAAGCTATATGAGCACAAATGAATTTGACAGGCTCATTGCGAAAAAAGTGAGCCAGGTATCGTACGACTACGATACAAGTGACTGGGAAAAGCTTACCATACAGCTTGCTGCTGCGAGGAAAAAAAGGCGTGCTATGGTGCTTGCGTTTGCTTATCTCTCATCAGGTATTGCTGCATCTGTGGCTATTTTTCTTTTTGTTGCTCCAATGCTTTCTAAAAAAGGAGTGCCTGCCGCGCAATACGCATCCCAAATAAAAACGCCTCCGCCAGCCCCTTCGGCTCTATCAGCTAATAGCGGCGTAAAAATACAATCTGCAGTTACACAATACACCCGGCATTATAAATCTCCGGTAGCAATTAATCATAAAAAACAAGAGCACCTGTTATCCGATACTGCAACTTACAATGCTTCTGCCATTGCGGATAATAGCCATACAAATACTTCGATGCAACCAGCAAAAAAAACAATAGATACCCTCAGCTTTGAAGAGACACACAGGCAACATGGCTATGAAGAACCTATGACATTCATAGATGAAACAGGAAATAAACCCGAAAAGAAAATAAATATAAGTGTGGCAGGAGGGATAAACTATGGAACTATCAATACAGGGTATGCCGTTGGCGCTGCGGTAGATAAAAAGTTGAGCAGTAAATTTGGTGTTGAGGTTACTCTTGCTTATGTAGGGAATTCAGCTTCTACGCCCGGCAGTACGGTCAATCAAATTCCTCCTTTTTCGCCTCCTTTCAATGGCAGTCAACCAAAGCCATCCCCCGTATCGGCGGTTACTTCGCCTCTTAATTATCTGCAATGTGCACCAATGGCAGATTACAGCCTTTCTAAAAAAATTACTTTGTCCGCCGGTGCTGATCTGCAACGATTGCTACAGGATCATGACGTTACAATATTATATAATGATAATACTAAGGTTGCACCGTTAGTGGATGTCGGGATGTTGTTGAGAACAGAATATGCAATATTCCCACGCCTTAAAGCCGGGTTATCTTACCGCCTGGGCGCTAATAATATTGTCTCTCCCGGCAATAACTACATCGACCGCAACTACATGCAGGTACAGCTGAAATATAAGCTGCATTAGTTTCTGTAAATGAGTAGAAACCACCATGTATGTGATTCCTTTAAAAAATATATTTGCCATTAATATTTAAAAATATTAAAGCCCCTCCATGAAATTATTTTTACTATTCATTATAGTTCTTTATTTGACACCATATGAATTAAGCGCCCAAAAAGAAAATAACATATGGATGTTTGCCATGCAAAACGGTCTGGACTTTAACACGCCGGTGCCAAGTGTTATCTCTTCAAAAATACCCTGGACGGGTGAGTATGCTGATGCAAGTGTATGTGATGCAAACGGCAATTTATTGTTTTATACCAATACGGATACTATATGGGACAAGAACGGAGATCCCATGCCTTTTTGCGCGACAGGAGCCTGGTCAGGTAGCCCGCTTTATCCCGGCGCAACGAGTGGGACAGATGGATGCTATGATGCGGCACAAGGGGCGATGATCTTACCTGTTATAAATAACCCTGATCAATACTATGTTTTTGTAATGTCGGGAAGCTCGAGTTATTTAGGTGGCTATACCCCGGCTGGTTATACGCTGAACTATACGATCGTTGATATGTCACTCAATAAAGGGCTTGGGGACGTTGTACCCGGGAAATCACGTATTGTTTTAGACTCTGTATTTGGTTGTGAAATGGTTGCTGTTCCCGGAAATAATTGCGACCTGTGGTTAATGACTCATGTGAAGGGGGATATTGTGTTTAAAGCATACCATGTCACGGCTGCAGGTGTTGACAATAGTCCTGTTATTTCAAAAGCGGGTACTTACACTTATCCTAACTCTTATAGTAACGGAGAAATGTTTGTTTCGCCCAACAGGAAAAAAATATCGGTTGTAAACGTAAATGTCGCTCTAAGCTATCCTATGGGTACAGAGGTGTATGATTTTGATCCGGGCACGGGAATAGTCTCCAACCCTATTGCACTGGATACAAATTCACTGGATGAATCTGCTGTTTTCTCGCCCGATAATTCAAAGTTGTATATTTCGGAGTATGATCTCAAATATAGTTCAGGCGCTCTTGTCCAATATGATCTTACAGGTACTTCCCCGGCTGCGATCATAGCGTCGCAGGTAGTAATAGTTGATACCTTTCAGGATTGTATTGCCTGCGGAGCAGTAAATGAGATGAGGGCTGGCCCGGACGGAAAGATCTATTGTGTCGCAAATGCCAGTGGCATTGGAATAAGCACTTATATAGCTTGTATTAATTACCCCAACCTTAAAGGCGCTGCATGTGATTATATAAATAATGCCATCTACGTTCCGCCATATGCCCCCTTCCCGTTTTTTACACTCGGATTGCAGCAAGACCTGGGTGCAGGCTTTGTGAAGCCATTGATCAGTCCTGCGGATTCAATTTATTCAAGAATTGATAAAAGTATATGTACGCCGGGTATCGACAGCATTGCATTGAACGTTCCTTCTGGCTACTATTATTATTTATGGAGCAATGGTTCTGCCGACACCACACTCAATGTAAAAAAAGAGGATGTTTATATTGCGCTCTATAGTAACTACTGTACAGCACATATAGACACCTTCGCTGTAAGGAATGTGAATGTATCTTTTACATTAGGAGACGATACCTCGTTCTGCTCTCCTCCTTTCCCATATGTTTTACAGGTGTCTATGCCGGGAGCAAATTATTTGTGGCAAGATGGAAGTACTGATAGCTTTTACACCGTTAACCAAACCGGCAATTATTCCGTGGTGGTCAAAGATGCAGGATGCGTTGATTCAAGCCATGTGCATGTTGCGTTCCTGGATGCCCCACAGCACCTGGGCAATGATACAACTATCTGTTATGGACAACCTATCATGTTGAACTTGCGGGCTAATGTTCCTGTTGGTGCGTATGCAACATGGAGTGATGGAACTATCGGGCCAGCAATAAGTGTGCAGGATACAGGTGCTTATTGGGTAAAGGTCACAGATGGCCCTTGCCTCTTTACCGATAGCATAAATATTAATACTCAGCTATGCGAATGTTCATTTAATATGCCATCTGCTTTTTCTCCAAATAACGATGGGAAAAATGATTTTTTCATGCCTGTTATCCAACCCGGTTGTCCTGTATCAAATTACCAGCTCATGGTATATGACCGATGGGGTGAAATGGTCTGGATGAGCCATAATCCATCTGAAGGATGGGATGGAAAGTATTATGGAACACCCGCGCAATTGGGTGATTATATGTACGTGATTCAATTTAACGGGGGAACAACAGGTAAAAAATATTTTCAAAAAGGAGACGTAACCCTGGTGCGCTAAATAGTATTTCAAAACCAACATCATGAAGAAAATATACGTTGTCTTATTTGTTTGTTTGCTTACGAGCTCGAAAATATTGGGACAACCTCTAAATATAACAGTGCAGGCAGATCTTGGCGGTGCTAAAGATGATCAGCTATCAGCACTTATACAAACATCCGACGGAGGATATATAGCAGGTGGTAAATCGGCTTCGTCCACATCGGGAAATAAAACAGATACTTGTTGGGGGACTTATAATTATTGGGTAGTGAAAATGAATGCTGTAGGAGCTATACAATGGCAAGCTGATCTGGGTGGAGATAATGATGATGAATTGCAGGCAATTGAGCAAACTACCGATGGCGGATATATTGTGGCCGGTTATTCCAATTCAGATAGCTCAGGTAATAAAACAAGTAATCCCGCAGGCGGCTATGGCAGTCTTGATTACGATTATTGGGTGGTAAAGCTGGATAGCGCAGGAAACATTCAATGGCAGAAAGACATAGGCGGTACAGGCAGCGATTATCTCACCTCCGTGAAACAAACACCTGATGGTGGATATATTTTAGGTGGTTTCTCTGGTTCAGGAGCGTCGGGAAATAAAACAGATGCATCAAAAGGAGGAAACGATTATTGGGTAGTAAAACTGGATGGTACAGGAAATATAAAATGGCAGAAAGATATAGGTGGCGATAATGATGATGGCGTAACATTTTATCCCTGTGCTGTTGCAATAGGACTAGCAGCTGATGGAGGGTACATTGTAGGAGGCACATCCAATTCAGATAGTTCGGGAGATAAGACAAGTAACCCGGTGGCTGGATATAGCAGTTTTGATTTTGACTACTGGATATTAAAACTTGATAGTGTTGGAAATATCCAGTGGCAAAAAACAATTGGAGGTATATCGCCAGACGCTCTTTACTCTTTGGCGCAAACAAATGATGGAGGATATATTGCCGGAGGCTCTTCCTATTCCGGCGCATCGGGTAGCAAAACAGATACTTGCTGGGGATTTGTAAATTATTGGGTCTTAAAACTAAATGATTCAGGCAATATTCAATGGCAACAAGATCTGGGGGGCGATCATTTCGATCAACTATATTCTTTTATACAAACAAACGATGGAGGATACTTGGCAGCAGGCCAGTCCAGTTCTGATAGTTCAGGTAACAAGACAAGTAACCCCTGGGCAGGGTATGGAAGCTATACAACCGATTATTGGATAGTGAAGCTGGATGTATCGGGAAATATCCAATGGCAAAAAGATATAGGATCTAATAGCGGTAGCTTATTATTTGCAGCGACACAATCTGCAGATAGCGGCTATGTTTTGGGCGGCGCCACCTGGTCAGGCATATCCGGCGATAAAGATGTAACAGGTTATGGCTCCTATTCCAATGACTACTGGATAGTAAAGCTAAGGTTCTGTAACGGATCCAGCGTCTTGAGCAATGTGGCAGATTCAATATGTCCGGGTTCCGACTATGTTTTGCCGGGACCGAGAGGCGTAATTGTTAGCTCGTTAGGCACCTATACGGATAGCCTGATCAGCCTGAAGGGTTGCGATAGTGTTATCATTTTATCACTCGTCAATATCATAGACACTTCCGTTACGACATCGGGAAATACGCTTATTGCAAACAGTCCCGGCGCAACTTACCAATGGATAGAATGCCTTACTGGAAAAAATGTAACTGGTGCCACGAGTGCCTCCTTCACACCAACGCTTAATGACGTTTATAAAGTCGCAATTACTAAAAACGGGTGTACTGAATACTCCGGGTGCCATATTATCGACAATGTAGGTGTTAACTATGTAGCATTAAGTGATTCACTTATGGTTTATCCCAATCCTACAAGGGACAACTTGTATATATCATTAAGCAACAGCAATGCTCCAACAAGAGTGCAATTATATACTCTTACGGGCACTGCCATCTCGGATGATACTTATAGCGGCACATCGATAGTGCTTCACCTGCAACAACTAGGTACGGGAATGTACTTGTTGAAAATTATAAATGGTAATTCCATCCGGCAGATGAAAATTGTGAAAACGGAGTAGTATCCTAACTCAGGATATAATTATTACGGGGAGGAAAATGTAAATATTCCGTCCAGTTTATATCGAAGATCTTTTTGAGTTTACCAACTAGCTCATCGAAAGTATTTGTTTTTTCAAGAAACATGTTTGCGCCATTTCTATAAGATTCTTCTACGTGCTTTTCAGTGAGCAAAGAAGTGTACATAATAACCGGCATGCTATCATATTCTCTGTTTCTTCTTATCTCGCTGATACAGGCAATTCCATCTTTGCAAGGCATATGGATATCGAGAAATAAAATATAGGGAATTTTTTCTTTTAGTAGAACGAAAAGCACATCACCATTCACGGCATTTCTCAAAACATGTGGAATGTCAAGTGTGTTCAGTGCCATTTCGAAGATTTCGACATCATCTTTATCATCTTCTGCCAGTAGTATATCTTTTTCCTGAACTGAGTCATTCATGGTAATGTTTTTAAATTACGCTAAAAATTAAGAAAGAAAACAATGGATAGATTTCTAAGTGATTCCTAATTTATTGCTTCCAAATTTATATTAAAAAATATATATCCACATTCTCTTTTATTTTATATCCCATATAAAAAGTCATACCAAGTAAGTGATTGCGGCGGATCAGATTTTTATAGCGGTAAAAAAATCTTCTTATTTTTGCATTTCCAATTTATAGTAAGACATCAATGTAGAATATAATTTCTTTCAGGAAAATAAACATAGCTGGTAGAAAGCTAAGAAAAGTCTGCGATTTCTTGTCTTACCTGATAAATGTCGCAATTTCCCCATAAAATGTCTTAAACGCCACTCTCTGTTTTTAGGTGATTAGCGGAATTTTGTTTTGTAAAACAAATAGCCATGCAAGACAAATCATCAGCCCCGGTTTCCACAAAGCAATTGCAGGATCTGCAACATGAATATACAGCCACTGTAAAAGAGTTAATACAGATCATTGCTTCATTCAGCCTCAAAGATTTCAATACCATTCCTTTCTCCGGCAGTTGGACAGCAGGCCAGGTAGCAGAACATATCAATAAGTCTGTATCGGGTACCTTATACTTATTAAATGGCAACGTAAAGGCTACACAGGAAGACCCTACAGGTAAAGTAGGTGCCATCAAAGACATGTTTCTCAATTTCAGTTTAAAATTCATAGCAGCTGATCGTATTCAGCCGACAGAATCATTTCATGATACATCAGTTCTTATAACCACTTTAGGAACTACTATGAATAATATGTTGACTGCTATTCGTGAAAAGGATCTTGCTGCTACATGCATAGATGCAGAAGTCCCCGTATTTGGATTGCTAACACGTTTGGAATGGGTTTATCTGTCACTATATCATATGCAAAGACATGTACAACAGCTGAAGGATATCAGGAGTTGTTTAAAGCATTAGTCAGAATTATGAAATACACTTTCTTCTGGATAAGATTTTTCCTTCGGGTGCTCTGCCGCATATTAGCTTCATAGAAGAGCACCTCTGTGTTTGTAGAAGCAAAATCCCCTTAAAATATCCCCCTGCCTGCTGCCAAGATTCACGTTAAAAATATCATCTATGTATAGGATAGCTCTGCATAAGGTAGAGTTTTAAACTATACGCTATGAATAAGTATTTACAAATTATTGTTTTATCATTCTTTATGCCGCTGGTAGCGGGCTCGCAAACATGGCAATGGGCTGAAAAAGTAAATAGTATCAACAATAACATCTATGCAGGAAGTATTGATGTAGATAAGGATGGTAACAGCTACATAACAGGAGACTTTTATAATTCTGCATCGTTTGGTTCCACTACTATAACTACCCCGGGCCTGGTTTCGGCTTTTATTGCCAAGTACGATATCAATGGCAATCTTTTATGGGCGAAAGCAGCCGGTAGTGGTTCTGATGTTGAGGTGTATGGGATATGTGTTGATAAGAGTGGCAACATTTCACTTACTGGAATATTTAAAGGTACAAGCACATTTGGCTCAAGAAAGCTTACCTCAGTAGGGGATTTCGACGTGTTTGTTTCACATTATAATTCGGATGGTGATATTCAATGGGCGCAAAGCGCAGGCGATACGGGCTTCGATTATGCAGGCTCTATAAGCCACGACGCCATAGGCAATGTATATGTTACCGGTGATTTCCACATTTCAGCTTTTTCCGGTTCCTCTTCCAAGATATTCGTTGCTAAGTATGATAGCACCGGCGCGAATGTATGGCTAAAAAAACCCACCGAATATTCTGATTTCCATTTAGGAGATTGTATTAAAACAGATAGTGCAGGCAATAGTTATTTTACCGGGCAGTTTTTCGATGGCCTTACTTTCGATTCCTCAATAATACTTAACACTGGAAATAAAGAAGACAATGCATATATCGGGAAGATGAACACAGATGGCAAAGTTCTCTGGCTACAGGAGGCAGGTGCCGCAACCGGCTATATGGGGGCAAACGGCATAGATATAGACAAAGCAGGAAATGCTTATATAACTGGTTTTTACCGGGGCACTGTTTCCTTTGGTTCATTAAGCCTTACAGGACCGGCGGGACTATATTATTCCATGTTTATCGCAAAATGCAATACCAGTGGTGAATATATTTGGGTAAACAAATCTACCGGCCCGGCTGGAAGTAGCAATGGTTCAGCTGTTAGTGTCGACAATGCGGGCAATTGTTATTTTGGAGGCAGTTTCAGTGTTCCAATTACGCTTGATAGTACCACATTAACTAACAGTGGTTATACAGACGTGTTTGTAACTAAAATAGATTCTTTGGGGAATTTTATCTGGGCTACAAACTGTGGCAGTCCTTATAGCACCACCATCAAAGGCATAAAAGCCAATTCAAAAAGCGTTTTCTTATCAGGGAATTTTTTGGGTGATATTAATTTTGGTAGCCACATCTCACTTTCAGCCGATACCACTATACGCAGCCTATATACCGCAAAGCTAACGGATACTACTCTTACTGCATCAGTTCCAAACACTAATTATCCTCATTATTCTGTATTTCCTAATCCAGTCACAAATTATATTCAGCTAAATGGCATCGCAGGAAACGAGCACTATATAATATATGATGTTCATGGCAGACAAATAATGCAGGGCGATTTAAATAATGCAAATAAAATTTCAGTCGTAAATCTGCAGAGCGGCATTTACTTTATTGATGTTTTCAACAAAAGCAACCCCGAAAGAACTGATAAAATAAAGTTCATCAAAAACTAATGTTTTTATTAAACTTTTGCCATCCTGAACGCAGCTGTAGCCTCGTGCGAAAGCCGCGAAGTGATGGATCTCACAAAATACACTCGCTCTCAACAGGGAGATTTTTCCACGTTTTTTCTATCTTACTACTCTCCCTTTTATTGCTGTTGCGCAAAAGAATATGACTACTTATGAGAAACTGTGGAAGATTGCAGAAAGCAATAAAATACAAAGGTACGTAGGAGAGTCCTATACTGACTCTTTAAATCATACCCACATCGGGCAGGATTATATGCCTTTCGACTTGACAACATTAGATGGGAAAAGAATTACAAATAAAAATTCTATTGGGAAAATCACACTGATTATTTTTACACTGCAAACATGCGATGGCTGGTGGGACTTTCCTACTTTAAATGATTTATATAGAGCTAATCCTTCTTTTCAAGTTGTTGCCGTTATGTTTGATAAGAAAAACATACAGGAATTTATAAAGAAATACGATATACTATTTCCCATAGCGTTTGTTTCAAGTTTACAGTTGCATCAGATGAATTACAGAAATGGCGAACCTTCATTTATACTTTTAGACAAAAATGGGAAAATTGCTTTATTAGAAGATAGAGGTATAGACTCAACCCACACTACAATATCGTCCAATGCATTTCGAAAGATTTTTTATACACTATTGTAAAACCTAAATATCTGACCATAATCTATTTCATATTCTCCTCGATCCAGTTTTTAAACACAGAAACCCTCGTCCAGCTCATCACCTGTCCATAGTAACCTGTTTTCATCAATTGCTGGATATTTACACCTCCTCCATGGCAAATACCAATCAGTTCCCATCCATTTTCAGTCTGACGGAACAATCCACCACCGCTGTCTCCACCACCACATATATATTCCAGGTCCCTGGGAACTGCACTGCCCATTTTATTGCACCCTGTGTCGGTTGGATGATCAAAATCGCAAAACATTACGGTTTGATTATCGTTCAGCGTATAGCCACCCAGAGAATCAATTACATTTTCCCCAGCTAGCTTTTTTTTCGCGTTGCCTATTTCACCGGGTTTATCAGCGGGGCCATTTACTCCATATCCTACCCCGGTCACGTCTGTGTGCAATTCATTAAAACTACTATTCATCAAAGCAGGTTTTATATCTTTTACATCTTCTTCCAGTACTAAAAGCGCTACATCCAGCCCATCGTGGGTAGCAGTATCCATATAACTAGGGTAGATTTTTAATTCTTTACATTGGTATCTCATGCCATTATACACTACGTTGTAGTCAGAAGCTTTTCCTATGTGCTGGTCGTAAGGCTGGTTCACTATAATAGTCTGATTTCCCTGTACGATAGTATCGGGCCGGTAAGATGATTCGATAAAGCAATGGGCTGCAGATAGCACATACTTGCCGCCAACCAGAACACACGAGCCATGAAATTCATTTCCTTTCCAGAGTTGCCCCACACAGTCGAATTGTGGTTGGGCTGCCAGTGTTGTGTATTGACTTTCTTCCCTGTCGTGACGGTAAATACCTGCTTTGGATGTAAGCACCAACAGAAATAATGCTATGATCAATGAGCTTTTCTTTTTCATCGCTTTTTTTTCCGTAAAGCTATTCTTGGCGTATCTCGTATTAATTCGAACCCGGTAAATAAACCTTAAATAACGTTAATGAAATTACCTTAAATCAATTCTGCGAGTTACTTTCAGGCTATGTCGTTATCAAGGCTATTTTATTGGTTGTTTAGTGGCTCGCTAGTTATCCTTTTCTTTTTGCTGGGATATGGGTGGTACATTATGTATCGATCAGAAAACAAAAGGATACAGGAGGATATTAATAAAGTAGTGCATGATTGCGCAGATTCCTTACAGAATGCCAACTTTAATAAGTATGATGTCATTAGGACTTTTACAGATAGAGAGTATAGTGAAAAATTGGCATTTGCTGCAGGAATGACTCAAAACCAGAATAAGATAGCAATGTCCTGGGGTGATATAGATTCTTCATATACTCTCCCGGCTGCACCTGAAAACAATAACAAAACAAACATCATACCTCTGCCTGCAAAACAAAATACTCCCACGATAGACAAGAAAATGCAGGATACCATCAGGAAGCATTTGCCTAAAGGCATGAAAGTAAATTTTGACCTTGATTCACAAAATATCTCATCCCAGCTCGAAGTTGATAAAAAAAAGAAGGATAGCGTAATTGTTACGTACAATGTAACAGGAGAAAAACCCTTCCGTATAGCGGGAAATAAAAAGCAGTTGGAGCTAAACAAAAAATATGCTCCTGCCGGAGTCAAAAATTTAAGATACTATGACTCTTTTTTGCGAGTGCAATTAAAAAAGGCAGGATTGACAGTGCCATACAGAATTGAAAAAATGGAAAGGCCTATCCCGCATGCCAAATGGGCATCAGGATTTTTTATTATCGATTTTTATGATCCTATTGTTTATAGAGTTGTTTATACGTTGCCACCTGCATTATTAATAAAAAGGTTATTGCCTTATACTGCGATGTCTATATTTTTATTGCTCCTCGTTTCTGCGGCTTTTATCCTGTATCACAAAAGCTATAGGCTTCAATTACAAACCGCACAGTTCAGGGAGAGTCTTCTAAGTAACGTGACCCATGAGTTAAAAACGCCAGTTGCTTCACTACAACTTATTATTAATTCATTACGGAATAATAAAGAGAGCGAAACAAAACAACAGGAATATATTGGCTTTGCAGATAAAGAATTGAACCGTATGAAAACGCTGATCGAAAAGATACTTTCATTCGGTAAGCTGAACGAGCGGCAATTCGATCTGAATAAAGAGATCATAAATGTTGCTGAGCTGATCAGGGAAGCTATTGAGATCACATCTCCGCTGGTCGCAAATGTGTGTGGAACAATAAATTTTGAGCAAGAGGCAAACCCAGAGCTAATGGGCGATAGGATACTTCTGCTGAATATGATCGTCAACCTGGTAGATAATGCTTTAAAGTATAGCACAAATAAGCCGACCATTCATGTTACGCTTACGGCAGATAATGAGTTTGCAAAAATCAGCGTTGCGGACAATGGAATTGGTATTCCACCCCAGTATCACAAAAAGATCTTTGAGCCGTTTTTCCGTGTGCCTACCGGTAATAAATACGATACTCCCGGTCATGGTATAGGGCTTAGCTTTGTAAAACAAACCGTCCGGCTGCACAAAGGCACTATCGTTGTGAATAGCAGGAAAGAAATGGGCAGCACATTTATTATTCGTTTGCCATTGTTGTAATATATGAAGCAAAAGGTCTTATATATCGAAGATGAGTTAACACTGGGGCTCCTGGTAAAAGAGTCGCTGGAAAAGAATGGTTATGATGTGCTTAAAATTACAAACGGTACAGATGGGTTAATTACTTTTAAGACATACCAACCCCATTTATGTTTATTGGATATTATGCTTCCGGGCAATGATGGCTATTCTGTAACAGAGCAGATAAGATCGATAGATCGTCATGTGCCTATTATAATGCTTACTGCAAAAGTCCAGGCGGCCGACTTGGTAAAAGGATTTAAATCCGGTTGTAATGATTATATACGGAAGCCATTCAACATGGAGGAGCTATTGCTGCGCGTGGCGAACTGGCTGGATGTTAAATATGCTGATAAAAGATCAATAGAGAGCAACATTGCAATTAGTAAATATGCTTTCGATCCCAACAAGCAATTACTGGAATACAACGATAATATTGTAAGGCTCTCGCATAAAGAAACAGAATTGCTAAAAGTATTGCTCAACTATAAAAACGACATTGTGAGCAGGGATTACATTCTTCAAAAAGTTTGGGGAACAGACACTGTTTACAATTCCAGGACACTCGATGTTTACATCACCCGCCTGCGCAAATATTTTAAACAGGATTCCCATATTAGTCTGATTACACTAAAAGGGATCGGGTATAGGTTTATTTGCTAATGCTACTAATTGTCATCCTGAACGATGCCCGCAGCCCTATTCGTATCCGCGCAGTGAAGGATCTCACTCTCTCTCCATCCTCATATCTAATCCAGTCCTCCATACCCCACAATAATATCTATCCCATATTTTTCTTTCAGCATTGTTGAAGTAAGTTTTGTGCCCATTCTCCGGATAAAAAATCTATCCCTGTTTTTATTGGCTGTGGCTGTATCTACGGTTTGCTTTTCAAAAGCCAGATTGAAGAATGTGTTGGAGTCGGCACTCTTATCTATCTGTGTTTCCAATGTGTACTTTTTATTTGTGCTGAACACACATACCCTGTTCTTTGTAAAAATAAATATATTCACCAGCTCGTAGGGATACAGATCGCCGTCAAGCATAGCTTTGGTCAGTTCGTTTTTCATTAATTCGTATGAATAAGAGAAATGATTCAGCGAAGAGATCACAATATCTGCGGAATAATTGCATTGATTTACACGTGGTGTGGCTATTACCGAATTATCGATGCCGATCAGTTTCTCTCCCGGAAACTTATTTTGCCTGGCTAATTGCTGTACCCGGCTCACATTATCTTCCACCTGATGAAAATAAGCAGATCTATCACCTCTTACGGTATTGTCTTTTAATTCCTGCTCTTTCGTAAATCGTTTCACAAATTCTATGGTCAGGCTTGTATCTATTCGTGCCAGGTATTTCTTCCATAATATTGGGCGCATATCCTCCAGCTTGTCCCACCACAAAGTTTTCTTAAATCGTTGAAAGATATCCTGGTTGCTGATACATTCAGGTTTTACGCCTGCTGCGATCGCATATTGTAAGTATTGAAAGGTATGCTTGTCATTATTCAGATAAGCTGCCGTCTGTGCCGCGATAAAGCAATCTCTTGCAAACTTGAAATCATAATTCTTAAAGGCAGAATCATAATGAACCAGGGCCTCGGGAAAATTTTCATTTAATAGCGCCTCTTCAGCAAGCTTGGTCTGCTGATAATAATAGGAATAGTCTGCATAGGCTGAGCAATGCAAGAACGCAAGGGTCAATAGGCTAATAAAAAACCTCATAAATGATTCTTTTTCTTTAAAAATAACCCCAAAGATCAAGAGTTGCAACTGGATACAACATCATAGAGCTTAAGCCGGGGGTACATTAGTTTTCTACTTTTTTAGTTTGATATATAAGCAATACAACACCGGAGCTAAATACCTGTGTTTCGCATAAGGAGAGGGAATGGTTGCAGTGTACTTTATTAAATAAAAGCCTGCCATTGCCAAGCAGTATAGGGTGCACCCATAATTGGTATTCATCCACCAGGTCGTGGGCTATAATGTCCCATACCAATTGGCCACTCCCATATACTATTATGTCTTTTCCCTGCTCCTTTTTTAGCTGAACTATTTTATTGGGCATGCTACCCCTCGCTATTGTTGAATTGTTCCAGGTAGCCTCTTTAAGTGTTTTTGAGAATACTATTTTTTTGTGGCTGTTCATCATATCGATGAACGGGACATCATCTCTGGATACATCTGTATCCCTTGCTCTTAGCTGCATATAGCTTGCCATCGCGCAATAGGTAATGCGCCCCATTAATATGGTATCCACTTTGCTCAGTTGCTCACCAAGAGCACTCGCCATGTCGGGAGACCAAATTGCGAAATGCCAGTCCATTTCGCAATTTGGTCCCGATAAGTACCCGTCAAGGGTCACATTCATTGATACTATAAGTCTTCTCATTTTTATCTTTATTTACAGCATAAAAACATCTTTTGCTCCATATGCAATGCATTATGCTACAGTTGCCTCTGCTGCTGCAGTCCTGGCGCTTTCTTTTACTGTGGCGCTTACAACAATTGTTGCCCTCTCTGTGTTGATCGCGTTGCGTTTCTGTGCCTTTGATCTCAGCAATTTGTGGTGCAGGAAGTAAGAAGTGAACGCTATGGTAAGAGGTAGTATCATGAACAGCCAGTTAGGTGCAGGTTGGCCTGAGCATATAATGGAATAGGTAGCCCCAATAAGGTCAAATAACAGACCGGCAAAGGCCCATTCTTTAAAGCGTGCGTGGCCTGGAGTCAGGATGGCTATTACGCCTAATAATTTGGCAGTTCCGATAAATGGTATAAAGTAAGTCGGATAGCCAAGGCCATCGTGCATGCCTTTTACAGCAACAGCAGATGAAAAGATGTCAGGTATTGCTGAGCCAAACATTAAGAAGGAGAACAAACCTGTGAAAACCCAATAGAGAACTTTAGTCTTTTTCATTTTTTTAAGTTTTTAATGTTACGATTAAGATTGCAATACAAAAGTATATGGAGCATCAGTAACAGAGCGGGTGCGAAGGAGACAAGTTGAGGGTTGTTGGCGACATTCTGATTTTGTATCTTTATAGTAATAAGAAATGAATTTTACTTAGTACTGATAAGTATTTTAAAACAGTGTTTTAGTTATGAGGCATGTTGCAATTTTAGTTCCAAACAATGCGGTTTCACCGGCCGTAGTCGATGCATTTACTATGTTCAATGGTGCAAATGAATTCTTGCAAGCCACCGGTAAGCCTGCGGTATTCAAAGTGCAACTTGTTGGTCTTACAAAAAATGTGAAGCTTACAAGCGGTGTGTTTACAGTACAGATAGATGTGCTGTTGAATGACCTGAAAAAAACTGATCTTGTTATTATACCTCCTCTTAGTGGAGATGTGCAGGAGGGTATCAGGAAAAATAAAGACTTCCTTCCCTGGATAGTAAAGCAATATAATAAGGGAGCTGAAGTTGCGAGTTTGTGTATCGGCGCATTCCTTTTGGCATCAACCGGCTTGCTGAATGGGAAAGAATGTTCCAGCCATTGGTTGACAGCCAGCTTGTTCAGGGAGATGTTCCCGGAAGTAACCCTTGTAGATGGACGAATAGTTACAGAACAGCAAGGACTTTATTCAAGCGGTGGAGCAACATCGTATTGGAATTTAATGCTGCACCTTGTAGAAAAATATGCTGGTCGCGAGATCGCTATCATGGCATCCAAAGTTTACGCGCTGGAAATAGATAGAAAGAGCCAGTCGCCATTTATGATGTTTAACGGGCAAAAGAAACATGAGGACGAGCCTATAAAGCTGGCACAGGAATTTATTGAGAGCAATGTAACAGAAAAAATATCTGTAGAAGGTCTTGCAATAAAATTTGCTATCGGTAAACGTCACTTTGAAAGGCGGTTTAAGAAAGCCACTAATAATACGCCGATTGAATATATACAAAGAGTGAAAATAGAAGCAGCCAAAAAGCAATTGGAAATAAGCACTAAAAATATAAATGAAGTAATGTACGAAGTGGGTTATTCCGACATTAAAGCTTTCAGAAGCGTATTTAAAAAAGTAACAGGATTGTCACCAATGGAATACAAAGGCAAATACAATAAAGAGCTGACAATAGCGTAGCATTTACCTTTAAGGAATGACGTTCGTCATAGAACATTGTTATTTTTTTATCTTTTATCCTGCTAACATATTGTCATCCTGAACGAGCCATAGCCTTTCTCTTTCTTTATCCTTAATTAATATAGAAAGGGATTCAATCGAATCCCTTTCTGATAGCATACATTATTTCGAAACTATCAAACATTACTCTACAGCAAAGAAATAAACACTATTATATGGATACGTGCCAACCATTGGTGTATCTATGCCAGGCACTTGGAAAAAATTCCAGTGATGGTTCATTACGTTAAAAACACCATCTATTCCTGTTTTGCCTTTGCTGCTCGTTAATGATCCGGCATCAAGAGAGAACTCATACAATCCTTTTTTGAGCATTACAAAACTGAATTTTATCTTAAATGAATCGTTCTCCAAACTAATGTTATATGCCGATAATGGTGATGGAATATGTGTTCCAAAGTATGGAGTACCAGCATACGAAATCAAAGTATATTGCTCACCATTATAACATGAAAAATTACCCAATGAATCAATTATTGGAATATGATTGCTGCCTCCAAAATCAAGACCAAGATTGATGCTGCCATCAGTTAAAACAGTGTTGCCAAATGTATTGCCAATAGCTGCTGAAAATGTGATTGTATCACCTACATGCAATACACTATCCTCCGGATAAACACTAAAGTTGAATGTAGCGTCTGGAAAGGATGGATTTAAATAAGGATCAGGCGATTTGGGTTCACAACCTGCGACAACAACTAGTATGAATATTAAAGACAAAAAGATCCTCATGATTATTGTCAATTAATATATATTATAATAATGAAATAAAGTGTCATTGTTAACATTTGGATATAATGAATACCATGTTTGTTTAAATTTCTGTATTGTGGTCATATTTGCATTAAAGGTATTATATATATCCTTGGGTTGAAAGCCGCTAATTTTATCAAAATTGGCTTCTTTCGGATTAAAATCATCTGTCAAGTCATAAAAAAGTCCTCTTGGAATAAAATCATTATTGAACCATCTGATGTATTCCAGATTGTCTAGATAATTGCCATAATAATTGTCTGGACCTTCATTGTCAGTATAAGTATAAGTGCCATAATGGTTGTAAGCAAATAGCATTCCAATATAATCCGCCCATCCTTCAGTAAGAGCAAAGAAATTACCGGGAGCACTGGTAACAGATGTGCCATACCCAGGCGTGACAATACTTTCATTTATATTATATTGCCAAAAAGCATCGTTGACTTTAAAGTAATGCAGTGAATGTCCATACTCATGATAGATGGTTTCTCGCATATTATGTGTATCATAAGCATGGTCTGATGATTGCGTAATAATCATATCCGGCAGATCTAAAAAACCTGTTGTGGGACCACTGATCCCGTCAAGAAAGCTATACATCCAGGTAAGACCAGCTGCATCCGCTCCAATATATCCCATCATTGGTGTAGAACCCAGCCCCCCGGCTGCAGATTTGCGATAATATCCCATAACTGTAAGCTTGGGAGGTGTGGATGACCTTAAGCTATAATGTGATGTAGATGCATACCAGTCACCTTGCCCTATGCCATTCATTATCAATCCCCAGAGTGCCTGCTGCGTACCGTGACCATAATTACAGTTATAACTGGGCAAATCATGAAACCAATTTAAAAATTTGGGGCTTGTTTGTGCTGGGAAAGCCCACTTTAAAACACTTCCTATAGTATTAATAACTGCAGAAGAACTAGTATTGAATTGTTTTACTTTTACCTTACTTGATTCAAAAGTATTAAAATTAAACACTGGCCCTGGTGGAAGTCCCGAAGAGCACGAGTAAAATCCTCCATCACTAGCAACTGCTGAGGCTATAGTAAAGCCTATAAAATTTACTCTTAAATTTCCTATTGGTTCATCTCCAAAGCCGGAAGTATTATCTGTGAAGCTAATTACTCCTTGCGGCTTTTTATATAGCCAGCTTGGCCACAATGCATTCACTATATCATGAAATATGTCACTTAAAAAATTGCCTATGTCTTGAAAAAAGCCGGCTTTTCTGAGACCCTGGTCAAAATCCAGGGTATAGCCATTGGCGTACATAGTGTCTATCACATTGTATGCATTGCTGTCTTCTGTTCGTAGCTGGTTCAAAAAATCTGTGTCAAGGTTTCCCGTCAATAGGTGACTGGTAAAATCCAAGAAGGATTCAGTTTCTCCAGGCACGTATAATGTGTCTATGATTGTTGCGTTGACGTCAACTGTAATTGGCGAAGACATCGGAACCACGGTATAATAAACCTGGGGATCAGCAAAATAATTATCAATTACTGGTTGCGGATAGTTTTCCGGATGAAGGCAAATACTATCAATTGGTACGGGAATAACACGTCTTGTCGAATCGGCTTCATACCATGCTTGTAGATTTGTAGCTTGTTGATCCGTGCCAGCATGTATTGCATAATACAAATAGAATTTGCTTGTTTGCAAAGGAGCGGTTCCTGCGCTTTGTGCAGTTTGGTTTGTGGTAACAGTTGCCAGATATTGTTTAACCCTTCGTATTACTTTTAATGAGTAGGGGCTATAATGTCGGCTTTGTACCATTTCAGATGCTAATTTGCTGACATTATGAGTAGTCGGGGAGTTTGGCCGTGGCGAATTTTTTTCTTTCTTGCATGCCGTAATGGATAGAAAAATAAAGAGTACAGCGCAGATCTTACCTAAGGAGGTTAAGGTTGGGTTTGAGGACTTCATAAGGTTTAATTTTAAGGTTTAATTTTTACCAAGGTAAAACATTTTTCTACACTTACAAATTATCAAAATGTTACCTCGTCTCCGCTTAATTATAGTCATTATACACTTTTCACATAGTCATAAAACTTGTATTTTTTTATCTCCATAATCCTTTTTAAACTTTGTATACGCCAAACCTTCATAGGTAAGGCGTTTTCAGAACGCTTCAAAAGCAGTAGATAAAGAATGGCTATAAATGGGAAATGGGCGCGGCACGATGTTACATCATAAAAAAGCACATAATCTGCTACCATCAAAGATTTTAGCTAAATAAATTCCCCAAAATCCATAAAAAGCGAAATTTTTACAGAAACGGGAAAATGAAGGTATTAAGACAATTTTAAGAAAACAGTTACGTACAAAATAGGCTTTTAGATATTACTTTTGAACTTCATTAATTACACCATCTTTAATTAACAGATCAAATTATTTAAATGAAAAATGTTTCCGTAGTTCTTAGCTCACTGGCGTTCATAGGGGTTTTAATATTGTTTGGTATGCATTTTTCTCACCATAAAAATGCTCCAGCCAATACAGTAGAAGAAACTCCATCTGCTACCTCGGTAACCGGGGGCGCAGGCAGGATAGCGTATGTGGATATAGATACATTAGAAGCCAATTATATATACCTGAAAACGAAAAAAGCAGAATTTCAAAAACGCCAGGACGCAATGGAAGGCGAATTACAACGTTCTTTCCAGCAAATGCAAAATGATGCCGAAGAGATAAAACGCAAAGGGGAGGCAAATACACTTACACAGGCAGAATATGAAACTGCTCAAAAAAGACTGGCCCAGATGCAGCAAAGCCTTGAAGCCCGCAAGCAGGCGCTCACGGAAGAACTGATGAAAGAGCAAGATGATTTTAATAAAGACCTTAAAACTCGCCTGGATAATTTTCTTGCAGATTATAATAAAGATAAAAAGTTCGATTATATCCTTTCTTATGGCGCCAATGGTTCCATATTGTTTGCAAATAAGACATTGAACATCACCCAGGATGTAATAAATGGCATGAATCAATTGTCGAAAAACACGGATGATAAGGCGAAAAATAAATAAAGTAGTATTTTTCTCTAAAATCATCCCATTTGGAAACAAAACCTTCTTTCCATCGCTCGCTCACTCTGCTCGACGGCGCACTGCTGGTCATAGGCTCTATGATAGGCTCCGGTATCTTTATCGTGAGTGCGGATATTGCCCGTAATGTAGGTAGTGCAGGCTGGCTTATCGTAGTCTGGCTTATTTCCGGGTTTATCACTTTGGCGGCGGCTCTTAGCTATGGCGAGCTTAGTGGTATGTATCCCCAGGCTGGCGGCCAGTACGTATATCTGCGTGAGGCTTATGGTAAAATGTTTGGGTTCCTCTATGGATGGGCATTCTTTGCGGTGATACAAACAGGTACTATTGCAGCGGTAGCAGTAGCCTTTGCAAAATTCACAGGCTACCTGGCTCCAAAGCTTGGCGAGGGCAATGTATTGTTTTCCGTCACAAATAATATTCATGTCACTGCCGCCCAGGTACTGGCGATCGTGACCATAGTTTTACTGACGTATCTCAATACGTTGGGCATCAAAAGCGGTAAATGGATACAGTTTATCTTCACTTTTGCCAAGGTTGCGGCCATAGTGGCGCTGATAGTTTTTGGTTTTATATTGGTAAAAGATCATAACGTTTGGCATGATAACTGGAACTATGGATGGTTTGCTAAAAATATAAAAGTTGAGAATGGGGCCATATTCACGCAAACATTGCCGGCTGCGGGTTTGGCAGTTTGTATGGGGCTTTCCATGATAGGAGCCTTGTTTTCAAGTGACGCGTGGAACAATGTAACTTTTATAGCCGGTGAGATAAAAAGACCGGAAAAGAACATAGGCCGAAGCCTGTTTATTGGTACGCTTGTAGTTACCATACTCTACGTATCAATGAATTTCATGTACATAAATGTTTTGTCAATAACAGAAATAGCCAACGCCCCTTCCGATAGGGTAGCATTGGCCGCGGCATTAAAGATATTTGGTGGGTTAGGCACTACCATCATAGCATTGATGATCATGGTATCTACTTTTGGTTGCAATAATGGTTTGATATTATCAGGAGCAAGGGTATATTATACTATGGCAAATGATGGCCTGTTCCTGCCGTCTGCCAAAAAGCTTAATCGTAATGGTGTCCCTGCAAAGGCATTATGGATGCAGTGTATCTGGGCATCTTTATTATGTCTCAGTGGCCAATATGGCAACCTGCTGGATTATATCATGTTCACGGTATTAGTGTTTTATATACTTACGATCGGTGGCATTTTTGTGCTTCGCAGGAAACTACCGGATCATCCCCGTCCCTATAAAGCGTTTGGATATCCTATTATTCCGCTGATATACATAATTTTGGCAGCATTTATCTGCATAGTGGTGATACAATACAAGGGAACTTATGCAGGTTTTGGGCTTATCATCGTATTGATCGGTTTGCCTATTTATTATTTTTTAGAAAAACGAGCTAAAGCAGCTAATGAATAAAGCACAACTGAAAGACTTATTCGACGGTATCTCACAATTACATGTGGTGGTAGTTGGTGATGTGATGCTGGATAATTATTGGTGGGGGGAAGTAGAACGTATATCACCTGAGGCGCCTGTTCCTGTTGTAGCATTAAAGCGCAGGGAAAGTCGGCTGGGTGGCGCGGCTAATGTGGCATTGAATTGCAGAACACTTGGAGCAAAGGTAACTCTGGCAAGTGTGATAGGAGATGATAAGGATGGCGAATTGCTTATCCAGCTCGCTAAAGATGCAGGTATAGATACAGAGCTCGTGATGCACAGCAAGCAAAGAGCTACTACAACTAAAACCCGCGTTATCAGCCGCAATCAGCAAATGATGCGTCTCGATGATGAGATTAACGATGATCTGTTTTTGGAAGAAGAGCATCCTTTTATTGACATGATGTTGCGTTTCCTGCAAAGAGTAAAACCTGATGTGCTCATTTTTGAAGATTATAATAAAGGAGTGCTGAAGGAAAATGTGATACGGCGTATAACTGCCCATTGTAATGAAATAGGCATTGTAACAGCGGTTGACCCTAAAAAGAAGAATTTTCTTTGCTATAAAGATGTAACCATTTTCAAGCCGAACCTGAAAGAAGTTCAGGAAGCCCTTCATCTGCAGATTGATGATGCGGATAATAAAGAACTTACCGAAGTACATATGCAGCTAAACGAGGCATTGCACCATAAGGTTACATTTATCACCCTTTCAGAAAAAGGTGTCTTTTATAATGATGGCACTTCATCTGCCGTGATACCATCCCACATCAGGAATATCTCCGACGTCTCCGGTGCGGGTGATACGGTAATAGCTACTGCTTCACTTGTGTATGTGATAAGTAGGGACGCAGCCCTGATGGCTGGTATATCCAATATAGCAGGTGGTTTGGTGTGCGAGGAGGTAGGAGTAGTGCCCATAAAAAAACAACTCCTCGAGGAAGAAACCATTCGCCTGATGGAAAGCTAAAACATTCAGTAGAGCTAAATAGAAGAAAGCACTTCTATATGGTTTTTACCGAGATAGTTTTCCCAATCTTGTAGCTGTGTTGCTTTTAAAACACGAGGGAATTTGTTCATACCACCTTCTTTGCCTTTTGCACGCAGATAATCGTAGAATACACTGCTCGGTAATATTTCGACAGATATTTCTTTCAATGCGGAAGTGCGTTCGACAGCATAGTCATCGTTGATCTGGCTAAGGGTTTCATCTAGCACTTTGCGTATTTCAGAGGCATCTGCATATTCATCGTCGCAACCTATATACCAACGATGAGCAAAGAGATTTTTATATTTATAACCCGAAACTGCAAATTCACGGATCGTAATGTTCAGCTTTTTGGAAACTGTGTCTATTGCCTTGTTCATATTATCCACAGACATATGCTCTCCGCAAAGACTTAAGAATTGCTTCGTACGGCCCACAATAGCTATTTCGTATTCTTTTGCATTTGTAAATCGTACTACGTCTCCAATCACGTATCGCCATGCACCGGCGCATGTGGTTAGCATCACGGCATAGTCTACATCTTCTTCCACTTCATCCACCAGGTAAGTTTTCACTCCCGGTTTAGGCATCCCATCTTCATCAAATGTTTCTTTGCTAAAAGGAATAAATTCGAAAAAGATCCCTGCATTCAATACAAGTTTTATTCCATGTCCCGGCCGCGCCTGGAACCCAAAAGACCCTTCTGATGCCATGTAGGTCTCGATGTAGGTAATAGGCTTGCCCAATAGCTTTTTAAAGCTTTCACGATATGGTTCAAAAGCTACTCCACCATGTATATAAATGCTTAGGTTCGGCCAGATATCGTGTATATTCTTGACACCATGATACTTTATCACTTCTTCAAGCACTATCTGCACCCATGCAGGCACACCGCACACAATTCCTACATCCCACTGTGGCGCTTTGCGTACTATCAGGTTTATCCTATCCTCCCAGCGTGGTCGTTTGGATATTTTTTGCCCAGGCTTGTATCGCAGCGAGGATATCCATTTGGGCATATTTTTGGCGCTTATACCGCTCATATCCCCTTCATAGTATTCACCCTTTTCAAAGAGTGAAGTCGTGCCACCCAACATTAAAATACCCTTCTCGAAAGCTACCGGCGGTATCTTAAAGTTGGCCATGCTGTATAGCTGCTTAAAGCCTACTTTTTTAATAGATTTTATCATATCCTGCGTAACAGGAATATGCTTACTGGCGGATTCAGAGGTGCCCGAGCTAAGTGCAAAGTATTTTACCTTGCCGGGCCAGCTTACATTTTCCTCGCCGTTTTGGCAGCGATACCACCATTGCTTGTGCATTTCGCTATACGTGTGTATAGGTACGTTTTTCCTAAAAGCCGAAATAAAATCAACTTGTTCACTTAAAATATCTGCGAATCCGTAATGTTTGCCAAAGGCGGTATATTGACCGCGTTCCAGCAACTGACGTAATACATGTTTTTGATATGCCTGAGGCGAACCTACAGGTAAAATGAATTTTTTTCGAAGTTGTAATGAACGAGCTATGAGATTGCCCAACAAAGCCATTTGCTAAACAGTGCTATTTTTATTAATGTGTGATTCTTTCTCAAACCGCAAACCTATGCAAATTTAGCCATTCCAACAGCATTTATGTAATCAGACTGTTATCAATAATATTTGTATCATATTTTTTTAACAAATAGATAATTCGTTAAGCTTTATTTGCCTGTCAGATCATACCATCTCCTTCCATTACATTTTTGTTTTTTTAACCCTTGATATATTATTATCTTTCGCTCTTGCTTACCTTTGCCCGCACTTTATGCATCCTGTACAGATACAAATAGTAAATAAATCGCCCCATTCCCTGCCTGTATACCAGACGCAAGGTTCATCAGGTATGGATTTGCGTGCCTGGCTGACAGAGGCTGTGGAATTACTGCCGATGGAAAGGAGATTAATTCCTACGGGCTTATATATTGCAATACCAGAAGGGTTTGAAGCACAAATACGTCCTCGTAGCGGGCTTGCTATAAAACGCGGTTTAACACTCATAAATACTCCCGGCACAATTGATTCTGATTACAGGGGGGAAATAATGATACCGGTCATAAATCTATCAACGGAAACTCAGGTAATAGGTGACGGTGAACGTATTGCCCAGATGATAATAGCCAGATATGAGACAATAAAGTGGGTAGAAACAGAAATTTTGGAAACAACGGAACGTGGTGCAGGAGGATTTGGTCATTCGGGAACTCATTAAAACTTCAAAAAAACATAAAAAGCATTATTCATGAATATTATTATTCCAATGGCAGGTATGGGCAAACGCATGCGCCCGCATACTCTTACAACTCCTAAACCATTACTTCCAATTGCAGGTAAGCCCATTGTGCAGCGTCTTGTAGAAGATATAATAGCCACATGTAATGAGAAAGTTGATGAAATAGCATTTATCATAGGGCCTGCTTTTGGAAAGGAAGTAGAAGAGCATTTGTGTGAAGTTGCTGAAACTTTGGGTGCTAAAGGAAAGATATATTACCAGGAAGAGCCCTTAGGGACAGGTCATGCTATATTATGTGCCTCCGATAGCTTGCATGGTAATGTATTCATAGCTTTTGCTGATACTCTTTTCAAGGCGACATTTGGGATTGATGTAAAAAAGGATGCTATTGTATGGACTCAGCGGGTAGAAGACCCTACGGCATTTGGTGTGGTTAAATTGAGCGGTGAAAATGAAATTGTTGCATTTGTAGAAAAACCCAAGGAATTTGTGTCCGACCTTGCTATAATAGGTGTTTATTATTTCAGGGATGGAGAAAGGCTGAAAAAGGAATTACAACGATTGATAGACGAGGATATAAAGCTGAAAGGAGAGTATCAGCTTACGGATGCAATGGATTATATGCTGAAAAATGGCGTAAAATTCTATACAGACCAGGTGGCGGAATGGCTTGATTGCGGTAATAAGGATGCAACAGTATATACGAATCAACGGATCCTTGACATAAAGAAAGACAGTGAAAAGCTTATATCTGCTAGCGCCAGGGTTGAAAATTCAGTTATTATACCTCCTTGCTATATCGGTGAAAATGTAGTTTTGAAAAACGCGGTAATTGGCCCCTTCGTATCTCTTGAAGAAGGTGTTAATATAGAAGATGCCCGTATCAGGAATGCTATTATACAGGCGGGCAGTACTGTTAAAAATGTATATTTGGAAAATTCTATGTTAGGGAAAAATGTAACTTACATAGAAAAGCCAAGGGAATTGAGCCTTGGGGATTTTTCAACTCAGTTATGAAGTTATTTCACAGGATCATTTTAATAGTATTAGGTACACTCTGCTATATTCCCATAGCTTTTAGTCAGGAGGCTCAATACAGCATTTCTACAGAAAGCAGCACACAGCCACAAGATCGTCATGACGACTTTGCAGAACGTTTATATTATGATGCTGTAAAAGCTGTTATGCTTGACGATGATGTGCAGGCTGATAGCTTATTTAAGATATTTATAAGAGTAAAGCCTGATGAAGCGGCTGGTTATTATGAATTGGCGAAGTTGAGTCTTCAGAAGAAAAAAGAGAATGAGGCAATTTCTTACATTAAAAAAGCGATCTCTCTTAATGATAAGAATAAATGGTACAAATCATTATATGCCGATATCCTGGCAAATAAAGAGGAGTATTTGGAAGCTGCTGAAATTTTTAATGACCTGGCTAAAAATGAAGAATATAACCAGGATTATTTATTGAGAGCCGCTATGCTTTATGAGCGTTCCGGAAAATATAAAGAGGCATTAGCAACGCTTGATAAATTAATAGAGGAAAGCGGTCCTGATGAAGATTATCTTTTACAAAAACAGCAGATATATATTAAACAGGATGATGTTGATAACGCAGTAAAAGTGGTACAGCAGCTTATAGAACAAAATCCGCGTGAAGGGAAATACTATGCATTGCTTGGTGAGATATATGATAACTATAAGTTCCCTCAAAAAGCAGATGATATATATAAAAAAGGCCTTCAAATGGCTGCTGATGATCCTACCTTGCAATTGAGCCTTGCTGAACATTACAGGAAAAATAACGATACTGCAAAGTATAATGAATATGTAAAGAAGGCGATCCTCAATAAAAATCTTGATGCAGAAAGCCAATTAAGTTTATTACTGCCATACTTACAAAATATAGGAGTCGATTCAGTAAGAAAAAAGGAAGGGCTTATCATAGGAGAGCAATTAGCAACTCAGAATGAAAATGACGCCCAGGTGCAGGCAGTATATGGGGATATTTTGGCCATGAATAACGAGCCTGAAAAGGCAACAGAGCAATATAAAAGGGCAATTTTTATTGACCCCTCAAAATTTCCGGTATGGCAGCAACTGCTATATAGCTATACCGATAAAAAAGACGCTGATTCACTAATAAAATATAGTGAAAAAGCTTTAAAGCTTTTTCCTAACCAGGCTATAATAAACTATCTGCATGGAATAGGAGAAATGAATAAGAATAATTACACAGAGGCAATTAAAGCAATTAATAGGGCAATAGATGCCCAACCTGAAGATAACCCCCAGCTTCTCGCCGAAATGTATTCTACTTTAGGCGATTTGTATTACACAATAAAAGAATATACACTGTGCGATACCAATTTTAATAGAGCATTACAATTAGACCCCAATAATGCAACTATATTAAACAATTACAGCTATTATTTATCAGAAAGGGGGGCCAGGCTTGAAGAGGCAGAGAAAATGTCGAAACATTCTCTGGAAATAAGAGTTGATGAACCGACATTTTTAGACACATATGGATGGATATTGTATAAGATGGGAAAGTATGATAAAGCAAAAGAATACATACAAAAAGCCATAGATGCTAATCCTCAAAACGCAGATGCCACAGTTTATGAGCATCTGGGAGATGTGTACTATAAACTAAACGATAAAGATAAAGCTGTAGAATATTGGAAAAAGGCGAAAGAAAAGGGGATCAACGACCCCCGGATCGACAAAAAAATACAGGAAAGAACATTGTATGAATAAGTATATTATTGGAATTGTGATATTGTTAGGGTTATCAATAAATGCATGTAAAATAAGTAAAAAAGCAACAGTCAATAATGTGACTGTTGATACAACAAAAGTAATAACCGATACTACTGTGGTGACTAAACCAGTGGTTGACAGTTCTAAACCTTCGCTTATCACAGGTGAAAAGAAGGTGTTGATAGCCTCATTATCTCCATTGTTACAACAAAAGATAAACTACACTACTTTCAGTGGCAAGGCCAAAATGAATTTTGAAGGCCCTGATATGAAACAAGAATTCACCGCCAATATTCGTATCAGAAAGGATAGTATTATTTGGGTTGCTATAACAGCATTAGGCGGCTTGGTACAAGTAGCAAGAGTTGGGATTACACCAGATAGTATTACAATTATTAATTATTTGCAGAAAGAGGTAACAAAAATGCCATTGACACAGGCTGCAAAGCTGCTACCAACGCCTGTTGATTTTTCTTCTTTGCAAAATTTTATTGTTGGTAATACCTTAATTGCGCCGGGAAATGTTACAGATGCCACAGATTCTGGCGGCACCTGGTCTCTGCAGGAAGAAGATAGCAACTATATACAGCAGGTGACTTATAATAAATCTGATACAACTATGAGTTTATCCCAACTGAAGGCAAAGACAAATAGTGGCCCGCAAGCGATGATACAATATGGGAATTATGAAATAATAGGCGGACAAAAGCTCTCTGCCAGCAGAACGGTAAACATACAGAACGCAGGCTTGCAGTATTATCTTGATATGAATTTTGCGAATGCTGATTTCGACCAGCAGCTTGACTATCCGTTCTCCATTCCTAAAAACTATACTATCAAATAAATAATTATTTACTTTTAGAAAGCCAGATTAAATTAACAATATTTAATGTTTCGACATTAATGTTTTTTGCATTAAACTGGGCACTTCTTTTATTTTTGTTGAATATTCAATTGAAAACAAATTCCTGATGAAAGTAGTAATTTTTGCAGGAGGACGTGGTACCCGGATATCTGAAGAATCGTCCTTACGGCCTAAACCCATGATTGAAATAGGGGGGAAACCCATTTTATGGCATATTATGAAAATATATGCCTCTTATGGTCACACTGAATTTATTATTTGCCTGGGATACAAAGGCTGGATGATAAAAGAATATTTCACCAATTATTTTTTGCATAACACCGATATTACTGTTGATCTCTCCAACAATTCAGTAGAGGTTCACAATAATTTTTCAGAACCATTTAAAGTGTCTCTTATAGATACAGGGCTTGATACAATGACAGCCGGACGACTAAAACGTGTATTGCCTTATGTGGGCAATGAACCGTTTATGCTTACTTATGGTGACGGCGTGTGTGATGTAAACATTGATGAATTGGTCAAATTCCATAAAAGCAGCGGTAAAATTTGTACCATGACTGCTATTCAGGCTACAAGCCGGTTTGGAGTGATTAAAATGGGTGATGATGGCACTATAGATAGCTTTGAAGAAAAACCGGAAGATTCAGGTACATGGATCAATGGTGGTTTTTTTGTGTTGCGGCCTGAAATAGCAAAATATCTTCCTGCTGATGCTGATGATATAATGTGGGAGCGCAAACCAATGGATGATTTGGCAAAAGACAAAGAAATAGTTGCATATAGGCATCACAACTTCTGGAAGTGTATGGATACGATACGTGATAAGGAAGAATTAGAATATTTATGGCAGACAGACCCCCAATGGAAAAAGTGGTAACAGCAGATTACTTACACTCGATATTTAATGGCAAGCGGGTATTTCTTACAGGACATACGGGCTTCAAAGGTGCATGGCTACTACAAATATTGCAATGGCTTGGCGCTGATGTGAAGGGTTATTCATTAGCTCCGGAAAAGTCAAATGACCTTTATAATCAGATAGAAGGAGATAAGCTTTGTTATTCTTCTGTAATTGCCGATTTGCGGGATCTTCATACTTTGAAAGGTGAATTGATACGTTTTGAGCCACATTTTGTTTTTCACCTGGCTGCGCAATCATTGGTACGCCGTAGTTATGAGGTTCCTTCCGATACATTTATGGTGAATACACAAGGAACTGTACATATACTGGAAGCTATTCGTGGTTTGCAACCACCTTGCGTGGCATTAATGATAACAACGGATAAGGTTTATGAAAATCCTGAACGCGGTACCCCTTTTAAGGAAGATGATAAATTGGGGGGATATGATCCTTATTCCGCAAGTAAGGCAGCAGCAGAGGTTATTGTGGCCTCATACAGGCGCTCCTTTTTTAATCCACAGGATTATACAAATCATGAAAAAGCAGTTGCATCTGTGCGTGCAGGAAATGTAATAGGAGGTGGTGATTATTCCGATGACCGTATCGTACCAGATATTGTAAGGTCATTGGAGTTTGGTGAGACGATTGGATTACGTAATCCTAATTCCATTCGTCCCTGGCAACATGTATTAGAACCGTTAGGAGCTTATTTATTGCTTGCCGCAAAAATGAGTGAGGATCCTGTAAGATATAGCACAGCCTTTAATTTTGGGCCTAATAAAGAAGATATGCTTACTGTGGAAGAGCTCACTAAAATTTTTCTTGAAAATTTTAGTGGAGGGGATTATACGAATATAGTTACAGACGGTGCGCCACATGAAGCTAAACTACTTTTGTTAGATAGCAGTAAAGCTAATTATCTGCTGGGTTGGCAGCCGCAATTAAATGCTGTAAAAGCAATTAACTGGACAGCAGGCTGGTATGCTGATAAACAACATTCAGCACATGAAAAGTGCATTCAACAAATTGAAAATTATTTTGGACCTATTTCGTAATGTGGAAGATAGAACCAATATCGCTACAAGGAGCCTGTTTAATTACAATGCCATCTTTTGAAGATACAAGGGGCTCGTTTATTAAGACATTTCATGAAACAAGCCTAAAGGAAGCAGGTATTGAATTTACATTAAAGGAAAGTTATTTTTCATCATCTGCAAAAGATGTGATAAGAGGAATGCATTTCCAGTTGCCTCCCCATCATCATGCAAAAATTGTTTTTTGTCCTTATGGTTCTATCCTCGACGTGATTGTAGATGTTAGAAAGAATTCTCCCACATTTGGCCAGTATTTTGCACATGAGCTTTCCGGTGCAAATCATAAAGCATATTATATACCTGAAGGCTTTGCTCATGGCTTTAAATCGCTATCCGATGGAGCTATAACATATTACCTGGTATCATCAGAATACAGTCAGCAGCATGATACAGGAATACGATTTGACAGTATTGGTTTTGATTGGCAGGTTCAGAACCCTGTTATCTCACAACGGGACCTTTCTTTCCAGACTTTGCAGGCTTTTAATAGCCCATTTGTTTTTCCTTAATTATAAAAGGATAAGTTTTAACGTATTTTTGCAAATAGAAAAAATTTTATGAAAATAAATAAGGTGCTGGAAATCCTTCATATTGACAAAGTGAATGAAGGCGCCTCTACAGGCACGAAGTGGCTGAAAGCAGGTGGAGAGAAAATAGATTGTTATTCCCCAGTAGATGGTAAATTAATTGCTTCTATAAATTCGGTAAATCGTAAATCGTACGATAGTATAGTAAAACAATCGCAGATAGCGTTTGGCGAATGGCGCACATGGCCTGCTCCTAAACGTGGGGAAATAGTAAGGCAAATAGGAGAGGCACTACGAAAATTTAAAGATCCGTTAGGAAGATTGGTTTCTTACGAAATGGGTAAAAGCCTGCAGGAAGGTTTTGGCGAAGTGCAGGAAATGATAGATATATGTGACCTTGCGGTAGGCATGTCGAGACAGCTTTATGGGCTATCTATGCATAGCGAGCGGCCACTACACCGAATGTATGAGCAATGGCATCCGCTAGGAGTTGTAGGTATCATCAGTGCCTTTAATTTCCCGGTAGCCGTGTGGAGTTGGAATAGTATGTTGGCGTGGATATGTGGCAATACGTGCGTATGGAAGCCGTCAGAAAAAACACCTTTGGCCGCAATAGCATGTGTAAATATTATTTCAGAAGTTTTTAAAGCAAATAAGGTACCCGAAGGAGTTTGCGGGCTTGTAGTAGGAATGCGTGAAACGGGAGAATGGCTGAGCAACGATACAAGGATACCTTTGATATCGGCCACAGGATCAACAAGAATGGGCAAAGCCGTAGGGGCGGCAGTAGCTGCGCGCTTAGGAAAATCAATACTTGAATTGGGTGGCAACAATGCTATCATCATTACTGAAAATGCAGATCTGAATATAGCATTGCATGCGTCTTTGTTTGGTGCCGTAGGAACTGCCGGACAGCGCTGTACAACTACACGCCGATTGATAATAAACGACAAAGTATACAACACGTTTAAAAAGAAATTGATAGCAGCGTATGAACAATTAAAAATTGGCGATCCCCTCGATGAGAATAATCATGTGGGACCATTAATTGATAAAGACGCAGTGAAAGGATATCTCAATGCTATAAAAGAAATAAAAAAAGCAGGTGGTAAAGAGGTAGTTGCAGGTGGTGTATTAGAAGGTACAGGTTATAAAAGCGGTTGCTATGTGAAACCATGTGTGTTTGAAGTAGAGAATGACTGGGCTATAGTGCAGCACGAAACCTTTGCTCCTATTTTGTACCTGATAAAATATAAAACTATCGATGAAGCTGTTGGTATGCAAAACGGTGTTCCGCAAGGATTGTCTTCTTCAATTATGACATTAAATATGCGTGAAGCAGAATTGTTTTTATCGGGGATGGGTAGTGATTGCGGGATAGCAAATGTAAACATTGGTACCAGCGGTGCTGAAATCGGTGGTGCTTTTGGTGGTGAAAAAGAAACAGGAGGCGGACGTGAAAGCGGCTCTGATAGCTGGAAAGCATATATGAGGCGACAAACCAACACTATTAACTGGAGCGATCAATTGCCATTAGCCCAAGGCATTAAATTCCATATATAAAATAATTAATTTGTTTTAGAGAGCCATATTCATAATATATGGCTCTTTTTTTGTAGTAAGATGAAACTGATAGAATCACTATCTTTAAATACCTTATGAGGAGAACAATTCTATTTTTTATTTTACTATTAATATTTAGTAAAGCTAATTCTCAGGATAACAAGGCAATGGAGGCAATGATGACAAAGAGAGCATTGACTTGTGAAGATGTAAGTTATAATTGCAGTTTTCTTTTACCTAAATTTTATAATTCAGATAAAACTGATTCTCTCGAAGACCTTATCAATTACTGGCAAAGCAAATGCGGAAGGGTACAACCATTATTTTCATTCGAGATATTGTATGCTATTAAAACAGGAGCTTTTAGCGAAAGTAACTATAGAGACGACATCATAGATTATCTTATTGCCTACAAAGAAAGCTATGATAACCGGGACACATTTAAAGCTCCCAATTACAAATCAGAGCCTACTGCTGATAATTACTATCCTTTTTTAGCATCAATAGCTGCATCTTTACAAACCATACCTGATCTTTCTCCTGTAGAAAAGTTTTTGGTTGATTTTTATGCTAATAGGGATTTAAATTCATTTGAGCAGTTGGATAATTCGGCCTATAAAGGTACTACGCTGCAAAAAAGCTATTCCGGGATTAAAAAACATAAGTGGAACGCCATTAATACTGCTCTTCTTGCCGGAGCATGGATACCAATAGGCGATCTGAATAAATTGGGTTCACACCCATTTATAGAAGGCCGTATTGGTAAGAGATGGAATAAAGTAACTGTAGATTTTGATGCACAATTCAGATTTTTTAATTCTCCGAATACTTATCAGACATATATAAAAGGGCATTTAAGAAATACGAGTTATTTTTTTAGTAGTTGTATTAGTGCATATGGTAGTTATAAAGTATGGAGTGAAAATAAAAATGAAATTGAGGTTATTGGTGGCGTAGGATATGATCGTATAGATGTGATGAGGCAGAGGAGTTATTATAAGTATAGTCAAGTGGAGAAATATTTAGGATCATTGAATTTGAACATTGGTGCCACGTATAAATATTATTATAGCCATTACAGTTATTTAGGCGTGGAAGCAAAATATAATGTTGTTCATTATAATAATGCTGACGGAACTGATCTAATGGGAAATACTGTAACAATAGGCTTTGTATGGGGAGGTTATAACAAACCGGTACCTCAAGGTAAATTGTAGCGATCTGTGATTATTTCTGCATTTTACTTTTGTAATATTCCAAAGCCATTTTTATTTCCCCATAGCTATACTCTTCTCCAAGTAAGTCTTTTAATGGTTTAAGTGCACTTGTTTGTTTTGTCGCTTGAATTACTTCGATCATTTTTTCCAGTTTTTGCTTTGTAACGAATTTCTCTATTTCTATTTCGCCTGTTGCTACAAAAGTTGCGAGATGCGATTCTATTGTTGATGTTGCCATGCTGCGCTGAGAAGCAATTTCCGGAATACTTAAGCCCTGCTTAAAAAGTTGTAATGATGCTTGCTTTGTATCTGAAACACTACCGGTTTTTGAAGGATTTGATTGTTTTTCTTTTTTGGGAGATTTTAATTGTATTCGTGAAGAGAGATTGTTTTCATGAGCATATTGTTTTACAGCATCTAAAAAGGCAGCACCATATTTACCTACTTTATAATCACCAAAGCCTGAAATTTTTCTTAATTCCTCAAATGTTTGAGGTAGATAGGTAGCAAGCTCCACAAGCGTATTGTCTGATACTATTATGTAAGCGGGTACATGCTCTTGTGAGGCTATTTGTAAACGCACTTTTCGTAAAATATTTATTAATGTGGCGTCATAGTCTTGCTGTGCTTTTTGTTCTTTTGCTTCTTCAGGTTTTTTGGCAACTAATCTTACGCTTAAATCCCCTCTCAGTATTCTGCGACTGGTCTCATTCAGCTTTAACAGTGGGTATTTATCTTCTGTCCGCTCCAGCATTTTGTGTTGCAGCAGTTGGCGTATGATCCATTGCCATTCTTCTTTTTTCAGATTTTTGCCAATACCAAATGTTTTCATCGTTGTGTGTGCGTACTGTATCTTTTCGCTATCTACGCCACGCAAAATATCTATCACATAATTTGCACCATATCGTTCTCCCGTGCGAGCTACTGCTGATAATAGCTTCTGTGCATCTTCAGTGAGATCTTTTTCTTCGAGATTACTGAGGCAATAATCACAACTGCCACAATAGGAAGGGAACGATTCACCAAAGTAGTTCAGTATGTATTGTCTCCTGCAGCTTTCACTCTCACAAAACTCCTGCATTTGCCTTAGTTTTTTTTCGGCTATGGCAGTTTGCTGGGGATTGTTTTCTATTTCAATAAATTTCTTTAACTTGATGATATCGCCAACTGAATAGAAAAGGATCGCATTACTTTGAAGACCGTCACGGCCGGCCCTTCCGGTTTCCTGGTAGTAGCCTTCTACGTTTTTAGGGACATCATAATGAATGACAAAACGAACATTGGATTTATCAATCCCCATACCGAAGGCGATAGTAGCAACAATAACACGTATTTCGTCTCTCTGAAAAGCCTCCTGTACATTGTTTCGTTCTTCTGATGACATACCGGCATTATAATAGGCTGCTGTTATGCCTTGCTGTGCGATGCGCTCTGCCAATTCTTGTGTGGAAGAGCGTGATAGTGCATATATAATTCCATTGCTGTCAGGATGCTGCTTCAAATAATTAACTATCTGCTCGAATGTGTTTTTCTTTGGGCGGATAGAGTAGTAGATATTGGGACGATTGAAGCTGGAGATAAATGTTTTGTGTTGCTGCAGCTCCAGCTTATTTACAATATCGCTTTGTGTATGCTTGTCGGCACTTGCTGTAAGGGCAATAACAGGAATGCCGGGAAAATGTTTTTTTAATGCAGCTAATTGTAAATATTCAGGCCTGAAATCATGGCCCCATTGGGAGATGCAGTGTGCTTCATCTACAGCAAATAATGAAGGTTTCAGGTCTTTCAGGAAATCAATAAAATATTTATTGTTCGCCAGGCGTTCGGGTGCTATGTATAGGATCTTAATATCGCCATTACGGGCTTTTACTGTAATGTTTTGCTGCTGGACATTGGTTTGCGACGAATTAAGATATGCTGCCGAAATACCTGCCGCCTGCAATGTATCTACCTGGTCTTTCATTAAAGCGATCAATGGTGATATTACAACTGTGATGCCATGTGACAACAGCGCTGGCAACTGATAGCAAATAGATTTACCACCGCCTGTAGGCATGATAGCTAAAACATCGCGGCCGGAAAGAACTGATTGTATAATATTTTCCTGTTCCAGCCGGAATGTATCGTAACCGAAATAGTGTTTAAGGGCTTTTATTAAATCCAGTCTGTTATAGGCGGTCATCAATCATTAATTTGAAATGCAAAATACCTTAAACTTCCACTTGTTCCATAGCATTTTCTTTTTCTTTCAGTGTGGCTAAATGATGTGCCTTCAATGAACCGACAGAAAATATAATACTCAGCAGCATTAATATCGCGCCCATCAGGTATGGAGCACCTGGAAAATATACAGGTGCCTTTGGCCTGGTAAAGTAGCTGAACAAGCCAGTCATGATCAATGGGCCAACAATTGACGTAACATTCATAAGGCTGGTAAGCGCGCCCTGCAGCTCGCCTTGCTCATTTGCCGGTACTTGTGAAGAGATGATACCTTGTAACGCGGGACCTGCAATGCCCCCCAAACAATATGGGATAAGAAAGACAAACATCATCCAGCTTTGCGTGGCGAATCCAAACAATGCGCATCCTGTCATGTAGAGAATGAGGCCGATATAAATAGAGTTTTTCTGTCCGAATTTTGGAATGGTATATCTTATTAAGCCGCCCTGCACAATAGCAATTAAAATACCTACAAACCCTAATGAGTAACCTACAAGGCCTGTGCTCCAATTGAACTTCAGCATTGTATAGAATGTCCAGGTAGCTTGTACTGAATAGCCCGCAACGTACATCAATATTAAGGATACAATAAGCCCCGAAATAATAGGATATTTTTTCAGATGCAGTAATGAGCCAACGGGGTTTGCGCGCTTCCATTCAAAACGGCGGCGGTTTTCTTTTAATAAAGATTCGGGAAGTATGAAGAGTCCATAAATACAGTTAAGCAACGATAACGCAGCAGCTACCATAAATGGAACACGGAGCCCTAATTCGCCAAACTTACCACCAATGGCAGGACCAATAATAAACCCTAAGCCAAATGCGGCGCCTACCAGGCCAAAGTTTTGGGCGCGCTTTTCGGGTGTACTAATATCAGCAAGGTAAGCAGTTCCTGTAGTAAAGCTCGCGCCAAATATGCCTGCGATAATACGACCTACGAATAGCAAGCCTATTGTAGGTGCAAATGAAAGGAACAGATAATCCACACCCAGGCCAAATAATGAAAGCAGCAACACAGGGCGACGGCCATAACGGTCGCTAAGGTTACCCAATATAGGAGCGCAAACAAACTGCATGATGGCATAAACTGCTGTGAGCCAGCCGCCATACTCAGATGCAACACTGAGATTGCTGCCGGTTAGTTGCTGTATCAGTTTGGGCATGACCGGTATAATAATACCGAGGCCTATACAATCTATCAGGAGTGTAACGAAAATAAATCCTACTGCCGCGTTACGTTTTACTGTCATGCATTTGGTTTTAGAACAAGTTAGAATAATTTATTATGCTGATTGTCTTATGTGGACAAAACTATTTTCGTGTTCTGCTTTATGAAAATATATTTCGGTCAAAGTCAGGATTTTGTCGGTGAGTTGGCAATTTGACGATTGGTAATGTGACAATGGGGTATCAGTTGTATTTCGCCATTTTTGTTTTTTCTCATCTGTTGTTTTTCTATTGTACTCTTACTTTCTTTTGTTTCGCCAAAAGAAAGTAACAAAGAAAAGGCGCCCCTTAAAGAATCGCTCCGCTCTTTGCGGGCAAGCTATACGCTGCTGTCTTGCCTGCTGATTATGCCACATAGCGCTCCCCTTTGCTTCGCAAAAATGCGCCCCATAGGTGAAACAGGAGGATACCGATATTGCTTCCACTTTTGAATGCTATTACTTGTCATAACTTATTTGCCTTTGTTATGCTGCTTTGCATTTCCCCGTTTCGTTATAAAAGTGACTTTGGGGAATTTTGATTTGGGTTTTGGATCATTGGCTTTATCTGGTAATGGTTATGTGTTTTTTAATGATGTAACATTATGTCTCATCCATTTCCCGTTTATTACCCATTTCTTCCTTTAGGGGATTTCGGGATTTGGTTCTGCAAAAGACACTACTTCGCTCTCTACGAAAATAATTTACTATTAAAGTATGTACAAAAAAGGATATTCACATTTTTAGAGAAGTATTCTGATTTTAAGAGCGAATGAGATCCTTCATTTCGCAGCCGCCGCACATCATAATTGACTTCGTTCAGGAAGAATTGGCGAAAATTTATTTAAATCGCAACATCAGGAAAGGTTCTTTCCATTCTTCAAAACCATATTTACGATAGACAGGTTCTCCATCGGGCGCTGCATGTAATTCAAGACGGCTCAAGCCTGTGTCTTTTGCATAATTGATCAGCTCCTGTAAAATGGTAGAGCATATACCTCTTTTGCGATATTCTGGAACTGTGTACATATTCAATACATATCCTAAACGCCCTTCAGGCCAATCGAACTGGCCCGGTTGCTCCCGAACTACCAATGCGCCAACACCTACCGCTTTTTCATTTACCCATGCCATCCATCCCGCAAAAGTTTCGGCAGGGATAGCAATATTGTAGTACTGATGTAAATGTTTAATTAAAGCGTCGATTTTTTCCTGTGTCTGACGACCTTTTAAAGAAATTAAGAATTCTAATCGGAGCTCTATTAGTTGTGGGATGTGTTGTTGGGTTATGCGTTTGAATGCTATTTCGTTTGTGGCTGCGGACGGAGTTGTCATGTGTGGAGGTTTGTGTGATTAAACGTAAGTTTCATTTCAAAGTTGCTCAAATTAAAAGAGATAATACATTGGTTTTAAATAACGTTTAATAAACAGGAAAATTTTATTATTAACGCACCACATTTTCCATTATCCCCATTTCTCCTTACATTTGCGCCTCAATGAACAATAATATTAATCGAAAGCATCATCATTGTCTTGCCACTGAGGTAGGCGCGGATGGTATTGTATAATAAAATATTATAAAATTTCATTTAGAGGCTTACCATGAGGTAGGCCTTTTTTATTGTAAATACGGGATTTAAAACATATATTTATAAAACACAGATAGCAAAAAATGAGTCAGCTAAGTCAGCTTGCGGAAACGCTTACAGGTTCTGAAATTGTTCGCCTGGGAAATGAAATAAGTGCGCGTGTAAAAAAAGGAGAAAAGATCTACAATTATACCATTGGAGATTTTGACCCACGCATATTTCCTATTCCTGCCGAGCTGGAAGAAGAAATAATAAAGGCGTATAAAGAACATTATACCAATTATCCTCCTGCTGATGGTTTGCTGGAGCTTCGCAGCGCCGTGGCTGAATTCATAAAGGAACATGAAGGGCTGGAATATGCCACCAATGAGATACTGATAGCCAGCGGAGGCCGCCCGGTGATCTATTCTTTTTTCCGTGCTATTGTAAATAAGGGTGATAAAGTAATATATGCCGTGCCATCGTGGAACAACAACCACTATGTGCATATGAACGAAGGAACTCATTGCGTAATAGATACGCACCCAGAGAACAACTTTATGCCTACTGCCGCAGATATTGCGCCGCATATAAAAGGAGCAGCCTTGCTGTGCCTTTGCACACCACAAAACCCTACGGGCACTACGCTGGATAAAGAAGAGCTGGGCAAGATATGTGACCTTGTGCTTGAGGAAAACAAGCAACGAGGCGCGGGAGAAAAGAAACTGTATGTGATGTTTGACCAGATGTATTTTACTCTTACATACGGAAGCACACAACATTTTAACCCGGTTTCAGTACGGCCTGAAATGAAAGAATATACTGTGTTCATAGATGGCATATCCAAAGCATTTGCAGCGACCGGTGTGCGTGTAGGCTGGGGGTTAGGCCCATCGCATGTAATTGGCAAAATGAAGGCCCTCCTCACACATATAGGGGCATGGGCGCCAATGGCAGAGCAAAAGGCTACCTCTGAATTCCTGGTGAAAAAAGATGCGATCAAAAAACATCTGACTCATTTTAAAAGCGAGCTGGAAGAAAGATTGTGGAAGATATATGATGGCTTTATAGCACTGAAGAAGAAAGGATATGCTGTGGATGCCATAACGCCACAAGCAGCAATATACCTGACGCTAAAAATAGATCTTGCAGGCAAAAAATTTCAAGGTAAGACATTGGATACGCAAGCAGAAGTAACCAGCTATTTATTAAGTGAGGCAAAGCTGGCGGTTGTGCCTTTCTATGCGTTTGGGGCAGATCATAAATCGCCATGGTACCGCCTTAGCATAGGCACCTGCAGAAAAGAAGAGATAAATGAAATGCTAGGCAAGCTGGAGCACGCGTTGTCGCAACTGGAAGCTTAGATAAATTCTTATAAAAGGGGAGAGGCTTAGCAGTGTTGGTCTGTTATAATGCTAAGCCTCAATTATTAAAAAAACCCTGGCGGATGGCCTTTGCCACAGCTTCTGAGCTGCTGTTTACATGGAGCTTACGATATATCGTTTTGATGTGAGACTTTACCGTCTCGATAGATATATTCATCGCATCGGCTGCCATCTTGTAACTTTTTCCATCCACCAGGTGTTGTAGTGTTTCTTTTTCCTTTGGTGTTAAATTATTCATTTCAGAAGGCTCCAGCTTGGAGCGCTGAAAGAAATTTACCACCCGTTTGGCCACTGAAGGAGAAAGAGCGGAACCACCCTTTACCACATCGTTCAGCGCCTGTATTATCTGTTCCGGCGAAGAATCTTTTAGCAAATAGCCTGAGCCGCCGGCACATAGGGACCGGAAGATCTTATCATTATCATCGAACGCAGTAAGTATCAATATCTGTGTCTCAGGATATTCACCTTTTATCAAAGCTGTTGCCTCGATCCCATCCACAAAGGGCATTTCAATATCCATTACTACTACCTGCGGCTTTTCTGCCTTTATGTGCAGCAACGCTTGCCTTGCATTAGGGTGAGCATTGACGCACACAAAGTCATCAGAAGCATTGATGAGGAAAGCCAGAGACTCACGCAGGTGAATATTATCCTCAAATATCACCACCTTTATTTTTTGCCCCTGTACATTAATATATAATGCAAATTGAGTGAAAAAGAATGTTATGCGAAATACCGAGAATGGGGGACAGGTATCAAAATTGAGATGGTAGTACCTTTGCCGGGGCATGACTGCATATCCAATTCCCCCTCGCAAGCCTTTACGCGTAATACCATAGTTTCTAATCCTATGCCCTGAAATGATCTTGATGTATCGAAACCTTTGCCATTATCTTTTATGAGCATTGTAAGCATTTTATGATCAACGCCTATTTCTATTATCAACTCGGTTGCTTCGGCATGTTTTAAGATATTATTGACAGCTTCTTTACATACCAGGTAAATATTTTTTCGCATCAGGACCGGAAACTTTATTTCGCTAATGTCATCGGAAATATTTGCAGTTACATCGAGATGAGACATTTGCCTTACCTGTATGATATAATTTTCCAGGCGCTCTTTAAGATTAGTTCCTGAATCGAATTTTGGATTGGTAGCCCAGACAATATCGCTCATGCGCTCCATTACCTCTTTTGAATTGGTGCTTATCTTGTTTATCAAAGCTGCGTTTCCCGAATTGGCAGGTATATTTTGCGATGCCATTTTACTTAGCAACAGGATACTGCTTAGCGAACCACCAATATCATCATGCAGATCGCTGGCGAGCTGGTTGCGCATTTCCATCTGGCGCAAACGTTGTTTTATCCTGTACCTGTTTACCAATGTGATAGCTAAAATAATTATCACAGCGAGCAAGCCCAGGGAGAGGATAGTAATGACGCGTGTGCGTGCGAGCCTGTGCTGGGTAGCAGCCTGTCGTTCATTGAGCAATATAAATGCCTTGTCTTTTTTTGCAGCGTCATATTTGGCAAGCATATTGGCCATCATCTCGTTCCTGTTACGTTTATCCAGAGAGTCTTTATAAACTCCGGCTCTGTCCAGGTAATAATAGGCTTGTTTATAATCTCCCTCATGCTCGTAAACAGAACTTAATTCGGTATCGATAGCATAAGTATTATCCATTTCTTTTGATGAATCAAAGTGATCTAAGGCAAGTTTGAGGTCTTCGGCAGCTTCATTGTATTGGCCAAGCATGTTCAACGCGACACCGATCTTGAACTTTTCGTACAATTCATTTTCAGCGTTGTTTAAAGAATTGAAGATCTGGTATGCCCGGCGGTAATAAAATAAAGCGGAGTCTGTGGCAGGGTGTAGCTTAGTACGCCCGATGCTGATGTAAACATCTGCTATGTTCTCGATGGAATAGGCAAGATTAGTCAGGTTGCCGGAACGTTTGTATAATTCACTACACCTCCTGAAACAAAAAAATGCTGAATCATAATTTTTTTCAAGTAGGTATAAAGAGCCAAGGCTGGAAAGCGCATCAGCGAGATATAGAGAGTCATTTAAGCGTTTGAAACTCTCGATAGATTCCTTTATATAGAATTTCCCTTTGTCGAGAACCCCTTGGTTTCTATAAATAGAGCCAATCATTTTATCGATGTAAGCGGATGCTTCATCATCTTTAGTCGCTTCTGCCAGGTCTTTTGCAGTCATTAAGGCCTGTAATGCACTTTCATAATTTTTTTCACTTTCATACAGTGTGCTCAGATTGATCAATACCCGGGCCTCATCCTTTTTTCTACCACTACTATGACACATTTGAATGCCCCTTGTGAGGTAATATTCGGAGGAGTCGTTATTCCCTAAATAGTAATAGGCCCACCCAATAGAAGAAAGACAGGTAGCAAGCTCTTTTTCAAGATGCATCGAGCTAGCTATCTGTGCTCCCTGGCGAGCCAGTATAATAGTGCTATCAGGATGTGCGGAAGAAATAGCAAATGACAACTGACCAAGCAGGTATGCTTTTTCTTCGGGTGATTTTGTATTCTTTAAAGCCTGTCGCAATGAATCCACCTGCCCTAACAAAATGAGAGGAAAATGAAGAGTAATAAGCACAATTACCAGTCTCTTTATAAGCGGCATCATTAATTACAGTAATTGATTAAAACGGTCTTACAAGATACAAAACAATTTTTTTTGATTTGTTTCTAATCCTTATCCCCGTCTTTGCCAGCCCATTTTGAAGGGTATGATCTATCGCCTTTTGCTGCAAACCAAATAATGCGATTCAACAGATCATCATTCCCGCCATCTATGTGGTCGAATTGTTTGCCTGCTGAGGCTATCGCGTAATGACGGGCTTTACCATGAAGTAATGCAACCTTCTGATTCATCTCATTTAAAGGAACTTTATTAGGTATTGCCGTATATCCCTGTAAATCAGGATTATCTGTAAAACAATCGAACATGGGAAGAGCAGAGGCATCGATTATATTCATTGGCGGGATGCCTAAAATTTGTTCCATGGTACGGACAATACAGGTCTGATTGTAGTTGGTATGGATCACCTTATTTCTTTTTGTATAAGGGCTGATGATGAAGCCTGTAGTACGATATGCAGAAATATGGTCCCATCCGTCCTGGGAATCATCTTCTGTTACGAATATAGCAGTAGAGGACCAGAAGCGACTTTTACTAATTGCCTCTATAATTTTCCCCAAAGCATAATCATTATCTGCAACCATAGCGCGAGGTGTGGGAAAGCCCTCTTTCATTCCATTGGTATGGTCGGCAGGCAGAGCCAGGATCATTAAAGATGGCCATGTATCGTCAGGCGTATTTTCATAAGCTTTAAGCTCGTCTATAAATGCCTTAGCACGAAGCTGATCGTTGATACGATGGCTATCGAAAGAGGGATATGTTTTAGACAAAATAGGTCTTACTCTCGATATGGTGGATGTGTTTGTAAACTGAAAGGGCTTGTTTTGCAAATAATCATTGTAGATATCTGTCCATGTGATATTATCATCCATGTTGAGTGAAGAAGCTTCTCCATATATGCGTACGCTTTTACCATGATCGAGCGCCTGGTTCCAGATGAATCCTTGCTGATCGTAAACCAGAGCATCATTTTGTACATGAGGGTAACTGCGGAACCATGCTCTTACATTTTTTTCAACATAGTCAGTAACCATTGCCGCATCAGTCCATTGATGCCCTTCTGCAGAACATTTGCCGGAGGCATAATAATTATCCAGCAAAATAAAATTTCTTGCGAGCTGGTGCTCATTAGGAGTCACGCTATCTCCAAAAATGCAAAGAGATTTTGCGCCTCTTCCTTCATCCATGTCTCCCAATACCTGGTCATAGGTTCTGTTCTCTTTTATAATATACACCACATGCTTGATGAGCGATGGCTCGCCTATGCGTTCAGGAACAGCCCTGGCAGCAACGGAAGGGCGAGGAAGCTGTGAGGAAAGCTGAGTACGGAATGACAGATTTAACTCCTGTACTTTTTGTGTGTAAGCATGTAAGGTTTGCTCATCCGGTAGAGGAATGATTGAAACTGTAGCTTCTTCATGATGAACATTATAAACCCCATCCTTTTTTAATTCATCAGGGATGTGAAGGGATGCTTTCTTGCCGCTTTCGTGTATTGCCACACGCGAACCTTCGCCTTCGAGATTAGCGACGAACAATTGACCATTATCTAATGCAAGCCCTGCGGGGTAGGCACCGGTGGGTATAAAGCCTAATATGGATGTGGAATCAGCGCCATTAGTAGCAACATTTTTACCCAATTGTATCACGGCAACTGCATTATCCATTCCGTTGGAAACATATAAGCGAGTGCCGGGGGAATCGATAGCAAGACCATTTGGTGAATCACCGATATATTTATTTCCTGAATCGCTGAGACTTACCGGGATATTGGTTATGAGTTTGTCTGTTTTGGTGTCGATCACAGATACATTATCGCTGTTGGCATTTGCAATGTACGCAAACTGCTTATCCGGACTTAAGATGATAGAATTGGGATGTAAGCCAACATTGATCTCATTCAGCTTTTTTCCTGTTTTTATATTTATTACTGATACAGTACCGCTATTTGTTGCTCCTGTTTTAGGATCTATATATGCTTTTGACCAGGGGATCCCGGCTGTTTCCTTTGTTGTATCCAAAGGTTTTGGGCCGGCCCAGTTGGTTACAAAAGCTTGTCCATTTGCTATGGCAATACCGAAAGGCGCCATACCTGTGGGGCGCGACCATACAGGTTTGCCATTGCTAAGTCTTAGCTTGGTAAGCTCACTATTGCCATTCAATACTACATACAGATAATCAATATTGTTTTCTCTACTTAACGCAATATCATTTGGCAGGGCAAGACCAGCAGAGTCTTTTGCATTGAAAGGAAATGAACGGGAAACATGTGCTTCAGAACCATTCCATTTTACTTCAAGCACATACGAATCCCCGTCTCTATCGGCAATGCTTGTATATAACATGTAATCATTTCCCTTTTTAAGCGCCTTTACACCTGAATAAGTGCTCATGCAGCCATCGAGTGCAGTATCTGCTTCGCCATAGATCACCCTGCTTATCAACCTTTTCCCTGCGATATTAAAAAAACTAAGACCATAACGATCTTCTACAACCAAGGTTTGATGATCTGATAGTACAATACAATCCATACTATGATTCTCCACTTTAGGATCACCAAAATGTATTGTAGTACCAGCGGGTTCTATAATACGGTTATACGGCAATAGAAAAGGAGCGTTGTGACTATTTAATATACTGTTATCATAAGCATCGCTGTGAAGTGGAGTTTTGGGTTGATCCGTTTGCTTATGAGATTTTTCATTGCAGGAGCTGATAAGGATAAGAATGATGTAAATAGGAAACGTTAACAGCTTATTGAAACGATTCATTTGAGTATTATTAATAAATATCAAATGTACAGTTGCTGTGTTAAGGATATATTATGTTGGGATGTTGAGGTAATATTCATTTAGACAATTACAAATAAAAAAGGTTTCAGCTAAAAACTGAAACCTTTTTTCTGTGGAAGCACACGGATTCGAACCGCGGACCCTCTGCTTGTAAGGCAGATGCTCTGAACCGGCTGAGCTATGCTTCCATTCCCGCCTGTTTTCAGAATTGGGATTGCAAAGATACGTGTCCATTTCGTTCTGACAAATCCTTTTTCAAAAAAAATCTTTTATTATTTGTTTTTACTGCGCTACAAGGTTTTCCTGCGTTTTAAAGAATTTCTGCGCCACATCTACTGTTTTATCAATATCAGACTTGCTCAATGCATTGCTGATAAACCAGCTTTCGAAAGCTGAGGGCGGTAAATAAACTCCTCCCTTCAGCATAGCATGGAAAAATTTATTGAATAAAGCATTGTTAGCCGCTGCTGCTGTAGCAAAGTTGATCACAGGCTGGTCGCTGAAATGTATGCTGATCATAGATCCGAAACGATTAATAACATGGGGGATGCCTGTGTTGCTTAATGCTTCATTTAGTCCCTTTTGTAAATAAGCAGTTTTTTCATCAAGATCCTGATAGATATCCGGATTATCTTTTAATATTTTAAGCATAGTATATCCCGCTATCATAGCTATTGGATTACCGCTTAAAGTACCTGCCTGGTATACATTTCCCAAGGGGGCTATATGCTGCATGATCTCGAGCTTGCCGCCAAACGCGCCTACCGGCATGCCGCCACCTATTACCTTACCATAAGTAACCAGGTCCGCATTGATATTTAATTTTTCCTGTGCTCCGCCGGGGGCAAGACGAAAACCTGTCATTACCTCATCGAAGATGAATACGATATTTTCCTTATCGCAAATAGCGCGAAGGTCTTCAAGAAAACCTGGTTGTGGTAGAATGCACCCCATATTGCCGGCAACAGGTTCTATGATGATGGCTGCAATTTCGTTTTTGTTATTATTTACGAGTGCTTGTACTGCATCAAGGTCATTGTATGGCGCAGTCAATGTATCAGTAGATACACCTGCCGGAACGCCGGGCACTGTCTGTATATTAAACGTTGCCACACCGCTACCGGCCTTCACCAGGAATGAATCGGCATGACCGTGATAGCAGCCCTCGAACTTAATGATCTTATTACGACCGGTATAGCCACGCGCAAGACGGACAGCGCTCATGCACGCTTCTGTACCGCTGCTTACCATACGCACCATATCTACATTCGGCACTATGCTCTTTATCAATTCTGCCATCTCGATCTCCAGCTCTGTTGGCGCACCGAAGGATGTAGAATCTGCTACTTTTTCCTGAATTGCTTTTACAACAGGTTCGTAAGCATGGCCGAGGATCATCGGCCCCCAGGAATTGATGTAGTCTATATATTGATTTCCATCTGCATCATATAGATAGGCGCCTTTGGCTTTTTGTATAAATATGGGTGTGCCACCCACGCTCTTAAAAGCACGCACCGGGGAATTAACGCCACCGGGTATGCTTTGTTGGGCACGCTGAAACAATTGTTCGCTTTTACTCATAAATTCTTTTAATTAATTAGTTGCGCCGCCTGCTTTGCAAAATAAGTAGCTATCAGATCAGCTCCTGCACGCTTGATACCGCCGAGTGATTCGAGAATGGCTTTGTTCTCGTCGAGCCAACCCATTTTTGCTGCGGCCTTTATCATCGAATATTCGCCGCTTACGTGATAGGCGCTAACCGGAACATCTACTTCATTTTTCACCTCACGAATAATATCAAGATATGCCATTGCTGGTTTTACCATTACAATATCAGCGCCTTCTTCCACATCCATCACTGCTTCTTTTATGGCTTCTATGCGATTGGCATAGTTCATCTGGTATGTTTTCTTATCTCCAAATCCCGGGGCGCTGTCCAGTGCATCGCGGAAAGGGCCGTAAAAACAAGATGCATACTTAGCACTATAAGCCATAATACCTGTCCTGGTAAGGCCATTATTTTCCAACGCATGGCGAATGGCGATAATTCTGCCGTCCATCATATCGCTTGGCGCTACAAAATCAGCACCAGCCTGCGCATGGCTTACACTCATTTTTGCGAGCACTTCCACAGTGGGATCGTTTACAATTTCATTTCCCTCTACAATGCCATCATGACCATAAGTAGAAAATGGATCGAGTGCAACATCGGTCATCACGATTATTTCGGGGCAAGCATCCTTAATAGCCTTAATGCTGCGTTGCATTAACCCATCGGGGTTTAAGGCTTCAGTGCCTTTATTATCTTTTAATTCGTCTTTACATTTAATAAACAACAAAACACTTTTCACGCCAAGGCTTAAAAGCTCTTTTACTTCCTGAATGGTAAAGTCAATACTCATGCGGAAATAACCTGGCATGGAAGAAATCTCTTCTTTTAAATTGCTGCCTTCCGTAATAAAAAGGGGAGCGATGAAGTCATTAGGAGTAACAATAGTTTCTGCAACCAGCGAACGGATCGCAGGAGATTGTCTTAATATTCTGTTTCTTCTTATTAAGTACATGTTAGTGTTTTTATTATGACACCCAATCACGGGGTTTTAAATATTCCTGTAGTTCTGCTTCTTTAGTGCCGGGTTGTGGCTGATAGTTGTATTGCCACCGGGCGCGGGGAGGGAGGCTCATTAAAATACTTTCTGTCCGGCCATTTGTTTTTAAGCCAAAGACGGTACCTCTGTCGTGAATAAGGTTGAACTCAACGTAGCGACCTCTTCTTATCTCCTGCCATTCTTTTTCTTTTTCACTATAGGGCAGATCTTTTCTTTTTTCCACAATGGGTAAATATGCGGGAAGAAATGCGTTACCATTAGCCTGTTGAAATTCAAATAAACGTTGCAACTCTGCGTCGTTTTGAGGACGCAGATAGTCGTAGAATACGCCACCTATACCACGGGCTTCATCTCCCCGATGTTTATTAGTGAAATATTCATCGCATTGTTTCTTGTATTTAGCGTAGAGGTCGGGTCCAAAAGGATCTATCGCATTTTTCAGCGTGGTATGAAAATGTTTCCCGTCTTCTTCAAAGACATAATAGGGAGTAAGATCTGAACCACCACCAAACCAGCAATCCAGTTTTTTATCCTGCTCATCATGCAACTCAAAATAGCGCCAGTTGGCATGCACAGTAGGGACGTAGGGGTTGAGTGGATGAATGACCAATGAAAGGCCACATGCAATAAAATTGCTTTCAGCTACATTAAACATTTGTTGCATGACCTCAGGTAATTTGCCATGCACTATTGAGGTATTTACTCCGCCTTTTTCAAAAACATTTCCATTTGTTATCACTCTTGAAATGCCACCACCACCTTCTGTGCGATCCCATTGATCTTCTTCAAACTTAGCTTTACCATCAGCAAGTTCCAGTGCAGTACAAATTTTGTTCTGCAGATCGCGAATAAACGATATGAATTGGTTTTTGATATCCATTATGCGACTACTGAATTATATTCTTTTACGGCATCCACAAATGCTTTTGCATGATCTACAGGTATATTTGGCAATATGCCATGACCAAGATTTGCAATGTAGCGTTGAGTGCCAAATGCGTCAATCATTTTATGCACAGATTTCTTTATTTCATTTACCGGCAATAAAAGCTTTGACGGATCAAAATTTCCCTGCAGAGTAATGCTGTTGTTTGTCATGTTTCGTGCCATAGCGGGGGTAATGCTCCAATCTATGCCCAGTGCTGATGCGCTGCTCTTACTTAATTCAGGCAAGGCATACCAACTCCCTTTAGGGAATAATATTACAGGAGCATACTTGCTTACAGCATCGGCTATTTGCACAAGATATGGCTGGGCAAATATTTTAAAATCCTCAGGGCTTAACATACCGCTCCAGCTATCGAATATTTGTACTAGATCTGCACCTGCTTTTATTTGAGCGATCAAATATTTTATTGTAGCGTCTGTTATTTTCTGCAACAGGTTATGAGCCAATTCGGGTGATGTAAAACAAAACTGCTTTGCTTTGTCAAATGTTTTGCTGCCTTTACCCTCTACCATATAGCATAATAGCGTCCATGGGGCACCTGCAAAACCAATTAATGGCACCCGGCCGTTCAATTCACTTTTTGTTAAAGACAATGCTTTCATCACATAACTCAACGACTCCTCGATATTGTCTATCTGCAATGCATTAATATCATCTTGGGTGCGAATTACATCTGGTAGTATCGGTCCGCGGCCTTCTTCCATTAATACTTCCACACCCATAGCCTGTGGAATTACCAATATGTCTGAAAAAATGATAGCAGCATCTACACCTATCTGGTCGATAGGTTGTAAAGTGATTTCTGCAGCGAGCGCGGGAGTTTGTACACGCGTAAAGAAATCATATTTCTCACGAAGCTTGATATAATCGGGCAAATAACGGCCTGCCTGGCGCATCATCCATACAGGAGGACGTTCTACCTTTTCACCTTTTAATGCTCTGGGTAATAAATCATTTTTCAAACTATTCATGAAAGAGTCTTTAATTCGAAATGGTTGTTTGAGTATAGTAAACCAATAATTGATCTATCAGCTGCTCTTTTGTAGGAGCTTCGCTGATAATAATTTTATTACCGGTAAATTTTTTTATTGATGTAGCAGTAGTATTGCCTATCGCGAATAGTACTGTTGTTGATTTAATGTCATTTACTGAGAAAAAAGATTCTACAGCACTTGGACTAAAGAACAAAACAGCATCATAATTCTTTTCCACTTTTTGTGGGGTAAGAACAGTATGATAAACTACTATTTCTTCTATCAGGACATTTGCTTTTCGTAAGATAGTTGGTAATTCATCCCTACGGATATCGCCACAAAAAAATACAACGTTAGTTATCTCATTATGTTTAAGTATCTCCTTTGCAAGCTCAGCTGCATTAAGAGCAGTTCCCGCTATCGATAGTTCTCCAAAATAGTTGATAACAGATTTTTTTGTTGCTTCACCAATGCAAAATATTTTCCAGTTCAGAGGTTTATTATTAATGTAATTAGCAATTGCATCTACAGCATTATTGCTTGTGAAAACCACATTTATATTTTCAGCCTGCAGCTTATTTATTGTTTCAGAAAGAGTCTGATCGTTTATAGGCTTAATGCTTATAAACGATGTAATGTCTATATGCGTTTGCTCATTCCTTATTTTCTCGATAAGCGATTCTTCCACAGGAGCTGTGCATAATATATGTGCATTAGTTTTGTGCATTGCGTATGCTTTCCATTATTTCCTCGCCACCATTTTTAAGCAATTCTTCGCCAGCAATTTTACCTAAGTTTTTTGCATTGAGCGCAGGCACCCATTTATCTACTTCAACTTTCTTTCTGCCATCGAGGCTTAATATATTTCCGTTGAAATACAATTGCTCGCCGTCAATAGTAGCTAATGCGCTGATAGGGGTGGAGCAACCGCCTAATAATACACGTAAAAAATCTCTTTCTATTGCAGTGCAAAAAGCAGTATCCTCATCGTGAAATGGCTGGCAAGCCTCAAATGAATAGGTGTCACTTTCCTTGCAAACAACAATTATTGCTCCCTGCGCAGGTGCGGGTAGCATCCAGTCTAATTCTACTGCATTTTTTGGACGTAGTTCAATACGTTCAAGTCCGGCTGCAGCAAATATTGCTCCGTTCCAGTTGTTCTCATTTATTTTTCGCAAACGGGTGTTTACATTGCCCCGCAGATTTTCTATTTGGTGATGAGGGAAACGGTGTAACCATTGTGCCTTACGCCTGATGCTACTTGTAGCAATGATCGCTGTAGAATTTATATCGTCTAAAAACGCAGTATCGCCCTTTGGTACCAGCAGGTCTTTGTATGACGCTCTTGGCAAAACAGCCGCTTGTATAATTCCCTTGGCCATTTGTGTAGGCACATCCTTCATAGAATGTACAGCGATATCAATCTGATCGTTTAGCAATGCAATATCTAATGCTCTTGTAAAGATGCCCTGTACTCCTATTTCATATAATGGTGTAACCAGGTCTGCATCCCCTTCGCTTTTTATGAAGACAAGTTCTGGCTCATAACCATGTTGTTCCAACAGGTGCTTTACTTGTGTTGCCTGCCAAACAGCCAACTGGCTTTCCCTGGTACCAATTTTTATTACTTTATTCATTCTTAAGCTATAAATTCATTGATAGCTTCAATGTAATAGCAACCTGTGGTATTATTACGACGCATTTTAGTTGCCAGCGAATTGATCACCTTTTGAATTTTCTCTTCGTGATCGGTTTCATCATCAATGAGAGTTTCGTCGGAATTTTTCTGGATCTCCTGGAGCTTTACTTTTACCAGCATCAGCATGGGCACATGCTTGCGCATATCGTGCCATTCTTTAAAGTCGGCTATGTGTTCTTTGATAATGGTGATTGCCTTCGGTACTTCCGCCTTGCGTTTTTGAAGCGTTTCGTCTTTTATTTTAGACAGCCCATCTACATCTATAAATGTAATATTCGATAAAGTCGCTGCATCTGCTGCAACATTGGAAGGTACAGATAAGTCGATGATTAACTTGCTGCCCTTATTTTCTAAATGATGTTTTAATATGGTCGGCTCATTGGAATTGGTTGCAACCAATATTACATCTGCCTTATCTATCTCCTGGGCAAGGTTATTATATGAAGCGCTCTGCAAACCCAACTCTTTAGCAAGGTTTGCTGCTTTTTCTACAGTCCTGTTTACAAGGGTGATGTTGGTAGTATTCAGATAATCTACAAGGTTTTTGCAGGTATTACGTCCTATCTTACCGGTGCCGACCAACAATATATTCTTGTTAGCAGCATCGTTTATGTTTTCCTTTATGTATTGCGCGGCCGCAAAAGAAACAGATACTGTACCGCTGCTGAGCAATGTATTTGTTTTCACTGCTTTGGACGATTGCACAACGGAGTTTACCAAACGTTCCATAAATGGACATATATTATTATTGTCCTTGGCAAATTTTGCAGCTTTCTTTATCTGCCCGAGAATTTCGTAATCACCTAATATTTGTGAATCAAGTCCGGCGCTTACATGATAGAGATGTTCAATTGCTCCCCAGCCATTTTTTATATAAGAGCTTTCCTTAAAGGTTTCAACATTGCCTTCACATTGGGAACACATTATCTCCATTAATTGTTCGGGGTATTCTGCAAAACCATATATTTCAGTACGGTTGCACGTAGAAAGAACAAAGAAGCCACGAAGATTGTGAGAGGGTGCCAGGTCAAGTATTTTTTGATACTGCTCGTCATTTATAGCAAATGATCCTCTTATTGTAGTATCCGTTTTTTTATAGTTAATTCCTACTATGTAAAAATTATTGATATCTTTCCTGTCTCGGTAGTGCATTTTTTCGGTCAATGTAAACGATGCCACAAAGGTACTTTTCAAACATACGCTGATGTAATTACTCTGTCATTCATTCGTCATTTTAAAATGGGATCTTTGCCATCGTTTTTTATGTATGTTTTTTTGCAGCAAATGGTTTTTAGCCAGATAAAGTTTAATTGAATAAAAATATTTTTTAATGCCAGATGCTATTAAGAGAGCAATAATTCTTATGAATCTTGGCTCACCGGATTCTACAGAATTAAAGGATGTGAAGTCGTATTTAAAAGAGTTTTTAATGGATAAGCGCGTTATTGATTCGCCTTATCTTATAAGGACTCTACTGGTAAAAGGTATTATAGCGCCGTTTCGCTCTCCCAAATCTGCTCATGCGTATAAATCTATCTGGACAGATGAAGGTTCTCCATTGATCGTATTTTCACAACAGCTTAAAAACGCATTGGAAAAAAACATAAAGGAGCCTGTAGAAGTGGCTATGCGATATGGAAATCCATCGATGGAGGACGCATACAATAATATAAGAACAAAATATCCTGATGTCACAGAAGTAGTCCTTTTGCCATTGTACCCTCACTATGCAATGTCGAGCTATGAGACAGCTGTTGCTTACGCCGAGAAGATTCATAAAAAAGGTAAATACTCATTTAAGATAACTGCTATAAAGCCTTTTTATAATGATACAAATTACATTAATGCACTTATGGGGAGCATAAAGCCATATCTGCAACAGGAGTATGACTATATTCTTTTTAGCTATCATGGAGTTCCTGAAAGGCATATACTAAAAGGAGATATTACTGGGAAGCATTGTTTGCAAACACCAGATTGTTGCGAAACGGATTCTCCTGCTCATGCGCAGTGCTATCGTCATCAATGTTTCATTACTACTAAGCTGGTTGCGTCTCAATTAGGCTTACCAAAAGAAAAATTTAGTGTTTCTTTCCAATCGCGGTTGGGCAGGGCAGAATGGCTGAAACCATATACAGCAATACGTTTGGCAGAATTACCACAGGAAGGCATAAAAAAATTATTAGTTGTTTGCCCGGCATTTGTGAGCGATTGCCTTGAAACACTTGAAGAGATCGCTATGCAGGGGAAGCAGACATTTATGAATGCCGGAGGAGAAACGTTTACAACTATACCTTGCCTGAACATACATCCTGAATGGGTACAGACTATTGCCGGTTGGATGAATGGCATGAAGGAAGGAAACCGGGAAATGATATTAAGCAGCTTATTGTAATCGCTATGTATAACTATATAAAGGCACTCCATATTATTTTTATTGTTACCTGGTTCGCTGGTATGTTTTATATCGTGCGGTTGTTTGTATATAATACGGAAGCTAATGACAAGGCAGAACCTGAGCGGGGAATTTTACAGCGACAATATAATATTATGATAAAGCGCTTGTGGTTTGGCATTACATGGCCATCGGCAATACTTACTTTAATATTTGGCCCCTGGATGTGGTATATGATGGGTACACTTCCTTCATGGCTTGTCGTAAAATTGTGTTTCGTTATTGGGCTTTATGTATACTTTTTCACCCTGCATGCAATTTATAAACAGCAGTCAAAGGGTATTTTTAAATATTCTTCGCAGCAATTGCGTATCTGGAACGAAGTAGCTACCATTTTCCTTATCGCGATTGTAATGCTGGCTGTGGTAAAACAAAGCATGAGCTGGTTTTGGGGATTGATCGGGCTAATATTGTTCATCATTCTTTTAATGAGCGCAATTAAGATCTATAAGACGTTGCGTTCAAAGAAGTAAAGGTTTGTGCAAGATTTTCTACACTCTATAAAAATGCAAACGCTTATAAAGAAAAGTATTTATTATTCTAGTCAGAAAATTTATTTACATAGATTATTATAATAATTCTTATCTATCTAATACACAACGTTGTATTGTTCATTTTTCATTTCTGGCTTATTCTGGATCATCAGGATCTCATCTTTCAGTCATTTTTTATTCTCATATATATTTTTAGCCTGATTTTTGTTGTATATATAGGGTAAAGTTTATATGAAATGTATAGGTTCAATAAAAGAAGAGATGACGATGGCTGGAAATTCGAACTGAATGGGATTAATTTTTTAATAGATGATTTCTACCTTAAAGGAGAAAGACACTGGATAAAAAACCCTAAAAAGGCAATAAGTTTCTTTAGTATTAATGGTTCGTTGTATGGGATTTTAAATGACATAAGGACATTTGATACCCTGGAGGATTTTTACGAAGCTATGTGTGAGCAATACACAATTTTTAAAAGCAAAGCTCCGCAGCCGATCAAACAGGATCACAATAATAAAAAAGGCGATAATCTGAAACACGTAGCCTGATTATAAATAAAGTAACGTTAAAATAAACAGGAATCTAACATGAAAAATTCTGCTATTAAGCAGAATTTTTACATTTGTTCTACTTAATATTTCAATATGATCATAGCACCCCCATCCGCCGATAAAGACTTTGGCTTTTACAACCGATATATATTTAGAGTAACAGATACTGACCTTGTGCCTGCATTACGCAAGAACCTGGCTGATCTAAATGAATTAGTAGTAAGCCTCAGCCAGGAACAGCTGGCTTACCGATACGATATTGATAAATGGTCAATAAAAGAAGTAATAGTGCATCTGGTAGATGCCGAACGCAATTTTTGTTATCGTACGATGAGGATATCACGTGGCGATCAAACTGAATTACCTGTGTTTGATGCACATTCTTTTATTACAAATTCTCATGCTGCAGAACGCGATATAAAAAAGATAATGCATGAATTGGAAGCGCTCAGAGAAGCTACGATAATTATGTATGACGATATGCCACTCGCAATGCTCGACCTGGAAGGACTCGCAAGAAATACAATGTTATCTGCACGAGCCCTTGGTTATGCCACTATCGGACATGTAATGCACCACATGGAAATAATAAAAGAACGCTATCTGCCACAAATTGCGGTAGCAAATAATTAATTAAAAATCCTGAAGAAATTACTGCGCATTTCTTGATGGAGAGTGTGAGTTGTACCTGTATTGATTAACACTGTACTTAATGTAGCTATACAAAGTGTACTCATCCATTGAGCGCAATTGTTGATAATTAGGGCGATATCTTCTAATATAATTCTGTGCACTATCTCCCTGCAAGCCTGTAAGTCGTTTGATGAGCTTTTCGTTGAAAGTGTAGTCTATATATTTCTGCTCCTGGTAGTATTCATATTGTTTCTGAAATGCCCATATTTCCTGGTTTTTCTTACTCAATGCACTGAATGGATGGTTGATTATATCCAAAGTGGACATTTTAGGAAAATCCAGCTCATGCCCATATATATCATGAAAGCGGATGCTATCCGACTTATAATCGTGCCTGCTGGCAAGTACAGTATTGTATTCGGGTAAATCAATTCCCTGGTGCATTATTATTTTAAAATACGGAGGAATAAAACCATCGGGTATGCGGACCCTCTCAGTTTTATATCCCATTTTATTAAACTCAAGCAGTTGGCCTTTAGATACAGGCATCATAAACTTTCCGTCTGCTGCAGTACGAATTGATATACCCGTATAAATGTTTGAAACACTTACATCCTCAAGGGCTTTATTGTTATCCTGGTCCAACACCTCGCCCCGTATGGTTTGAGCCCGTACACATAATTGAAAGAAGCATAAAATTATTACGGCATGTAAAAAGACACGTACGGACATAATGCGCTAAAATACAGCATGAAAGTATTTTATATGCAGCTATTTTTGTTAAAATACAATAAAATGGTGCAGTATCTTTGCGCACCATGTACGGTATCATTCGCAAGTTCCTCTTTCGTATAGAGCCTGAAGAAGTACATCACCTTGTGATGAAGCGTTTAAAGCTCGCTTATTCCATCCCATTGACGAGAAAGTGGCTGAAAAAAATGTTCTGCTTAAAGGACAAATCTCTTGAGTGCACTCTATGGGGTATAACTTTTCCAAACCCTGTGGGTTTAGCCGCAGGCTTTGATAAAAATGCCACTTATACTGATGAACTCGCATGTCTCGGCTTTGGCTTTATAGAGATAGGCACGGTTACCCCAAGGCCACAACCAGGCAATCCTCAACCCCGGTTATTCAGACTTCCTGCTGATAAGGCGCTGATAAATAGGATGGGATTCAATAATGAAGGTGCAGTAGCTGCGGCAATGGCGTTAAGGAAAAGAAATGAAAAAATTGTAATAGGTGGCAACATCGGGAAAAATAAAGACACAGCTAATGAAGATGCGGTAAATGACTACGAAGCGTGTTTTAAAGAATTGCACCAGGTGGTGGACTATTTTGTGGTGAATGTGAGCAGTCCCAATACGCCCGGTTTGCGTGCCTTACAGGAAAAAGAACCACTCACCAATATCCTGAACAGGTTGCAGATACTAAACAAACAGCTAAACGCAAATAAGCCGATACTATTAAAAATAGCGCCTGACTTAACAACTGAACAATTGGATGATATTATAGATATTGTAAAAGCAACAGAAATACAAGGCATCATTGCTACCAATACCACAATAGACCGAAGCGGATTATATACATCACAAAAACAAATAGAAGAAATGGGCGCGGGTGGTCTCAGCGGAATGCCACTACGCGAAAAAGCAACGCAAGTAATAAGCTATATCAACAAAAAAAGTAATGGAACGATCCCGATAATAGCGGTAGGCGGAATATTTACGGCGCAGGATGCGATAGAGAAGCTAAACGCCGGCGCTTCACTCGTGCAGCTATATACAGGATTTATCTATGAGGGTCCGAAAATAGCGCGGAGGATATGTAAAGAGTTATTGAAAAGATGATCTTGCAATTATGCTTTAGCAGCTGTAAGCTGAATAGCAGTCTTATATTTCTTAATGTTCAGATTTTTCAGGGTAGTTTTTGTGTTTTTTACAGTTAACAGTACGGCACCGGTCGCCATATAAGCTCCCAACATTGTTTTTACTACTATACGTGAAATCATTTTATATCCTCTTTAGATTGTGAACGGTTAATTAATTACAGTGCAATGTTAGATAGGGGAGACAGTAAAGGGAAAAAATTTAGCCTCATTAACCTAGCGTTTGATACCGATTAACAAACGGTTAAGAAATAGAATTTCTCTTACTATAAGAATGGTATGATAATCAACAGACTGTGTTTTATTTGTTATTTGATTATATGTTAACCGGCAATGAGATATCTGCTATAATTAAATTAAGTTTGCGGCATGAAAAAAACATGGATAAAGATGTTCCCTGTATTGATGGGGATAGTGTTATTTATTTCGTGTAAGAGTAATAATAATAAAGCCCAGAACAATAACCCCGTTTTTAAAGACTCTGCCCTGAAGGGTATCACAGACAAGATCAATTCTAATCCTAACGATGCGCATCTGTATTATGAGCGTGGCCAGATATTGCATAAAATGCAGATAGATACATTGGCGCTTGATGATTTTAAAAAAGCAGCTTCTCTTGATTCTTCTAAAGCAGAATATTTCAGTTCGATAGGTGAGTTGTTATTTGATCATAAGGATATAACAGGCTCATTGCCCTGGTTGCAAAAAGCGATGGCACTCAATCCCAAGGATGAAAAAACGCATCTTAAGATTGCCAATATGTTTGTGTATACAAAAGATTACACAAAGGCCTTATCTGAGATCAATGAAGTTTTAAGGCAGAACGTATATAACGGGGAGGCTTATTTTTTAAAAGGTCTTGTATATAAAGACATGAAGGATACTTCAAAATCCATCTCAAGTTTTCTTACTGCATTGCAAATGAAACCCGATTATAAAGATGCTATGGGTGAACTGGGAGAACTATATAGCGCACAAAAGAATCCCATTGCATTAAGCTATTTTGATAAGCTTTATAGCCTTGATTCGCTTGACCCTTTTCCTTTATACGCACGCGGCATGTTTTATCAAAATCAGGGCGAATATGAGCAGGCAAAGGCAGAGTACAAAAACTGCATTATTCATGAGCCTCAATATGGTGAGGCATATTTTGCTATGGGCTGGATGCTGATGCAGCAAGACTCATTCCAGAAGGCATGGGACCAATACGACCTGGTAACAAAAATAGAACCCACCAATGCCGGTGCTTACTACAACAGGGGATTATGCAGCGAGCTATTGAAAAAGAAAAATGACGCAATAAGTGATTATAAGCAGGCGCTTGTTTTTAAACCCGGCTATGCAGAAGCAAAAGAAGGCCTGAAAAGATTAGGTGCGAAATAAATAAACAGTAATAATAAAATATATATGCATAAGATAGCTCCTTCCATATTATCAGCAGATTTCTTGCGATTGGGAGAAGAAATAGAAATGATCAACCAGAGCGATGCAGATTGGTTTCACCTCGATGTGATGGATGGCCGCTTTGTGCCCAATATCACTTTCGGGCTTCCTGTTATTGCTGCAATGAAAAAAAAGGCAACCAAACCTTTTGATGTGCACCTGATGATCGTAGAGCCGGAAAAATATTTTGAAGAATTTGCCAAAGCAGGCGCTGATGTGCTTACTGTTCATTACGAAGTATCGCCACATTTGCATCGCAGCCTGCAGGTGATAAAATCATTGGGCATGAAGGCGGGTGTTGCCATCAATCCGCATACGCCAGTGCATTTTCTTGAAACGGTGATAGCCGATATTGATCTTGTATGCCTGATGAGTGTGAATCCTGGTTTTGGGGGGCAGAAATTCATAGATCACACAATGACCAAACTGCGGTTGCTGAAACAAATGATAAAAGACAAGGATGCACCAACATTGATCGAGATAGATGGCGGTGTAACGCTGGATAATGCAGCTGTATTAGTAAAATGCGGTGCTGATGTGCTGGTAGCGGGAAACACGGTATTTTCTTCAGCAAACCCCGCCGATACGATAAAAAGGTTGAAACAGTGAAAAATAAATGTAATTTATTGCCGTTTTAGTTGATATATGTTTCAAAAGCTATTAGCCACTACAACACTATTATTTTCTTTTCTCTTCTCTTACGCACAACAAGCTACTATAAGCGGATTGGTAAAGGATGAGCAGGGAAAGCCTATTGACCAGGCTACAGTAGCTGTGGCTGGAACTGATATAGGTACGCATACTAATGAAAAGGGATATTATCTGCTGCAGGTGCCCGCTCAAAAAAATATAACGATAGTATTTACCTATGTAGGTTTTGAAACATTGAAGAAACCTGTATCGTTTAAAAGTGATGAAACCCGCACATGGGATGTAGTGCTAAAAGTACAGGCAACCACCATACAGGAATTTGTAAAAAAAGATGACCGTGGAAGATACGAAGCTGGGAGCATTACCATAGACCCCAATATGGCGAATATAAACCCAAGCCCTATAGGTGGGGTAGAAGGCATCATCAAAACAATAGTAGGCTCCAATAATGAACTCACTTCACAATACAGTGTGCGCGGTGGTAACTATGATGAGAACCTCGTGTATGTAAATGATTTTGAAATATACCGTCCGTTCCTTGTGCAATCAGGGCAACAGGAAGGATTGAGCTTTATTAACCCTGACCTTGTTTCGAGTGTGAATTTTTCTGTAGGAGGGTTTCAGGCTAAGTATGGTGATAAAATGGCGAGCGTGCTCGATGTAGGATATAAACATCCCACACATTTTGCTGGCTCTGTGATGTTGAGTCTATTAGGTGCCAGCCTGCATCTTGAAGGTGCATCTAAAAACCAGAAGCTTACTTATCTTTTTGGTGCACGTCAAAAAAGTGATCAGTATTTGTTGCAATCACAACCTACCAAGGGTGTTTACATTCCTTCGTTTACTGACGTACAGGGTTTGATTAATTATCGTTTTAATGAGCATTGGGAAATAGAAGCCATCGGCAACTATGCGCGCAACAGGTTTATCTTTTATCCGCAAAACGCAACTGTAAATTTTGGTTTGATCAACAAGGCATTTCAATTGCATTCTGTAGATAGTGGTGGAGAAATAGATCAGTTCGATACACGCTTTGCGGGCGTATCTGCCAGCTACAGGCCAAATGAAAAATTGAAATTAAAACTGCTTGCTTCAGGTTTTCAGACAAACGAACGCCAGACGTTCGATATAAGCCAGGAATACCTGTTTGGTGAATTGCAAACCGACCAGACCAAGCAGAATTTCGGGCAGATACAATATTCGCTGGGCACAGGTCTTATCCATGATTACACACGCGATTTTCTTACGGCCGATGTAGGCAATGTTGGTTTCAGAGGCTCATACGATGCTCATAATAATTTTATACTGTGGGGGGCAGATGCTACGATAACGCATATTGATTTTACTATGCACGAATGGGAACAAAGGGACTCATCTAATTTCTCCCAGCCTTACGATCCGTATGGGCCCACCATGAGCTACCTGTACAACGCAAACGACGTTTTCAACTACACCCGTATTGATGGTTTTGTGCAGGACAATTTCAGGTTTAATGATTCATTGCATCTCACAGGATCTGCCGGGGTGCGCTTTAATTATAGTTTCCTCAACAACGAACTGGTAACAAGTCCCCGTGTGCAATTTGGCTACAAGCCCGATTGGAAAAATGATGTGGTGTTTCGCTTTGCGACAGGTGTGTACGCACAGCCTCCATTCTTCCGTGAAATGATAGACCTGCAGGGTGATATTAATAAAAGCCTGAGGGCGCAAAAGTCTTATCACGTAGTGCTGGGCATCGACGATAATTTTAAAATGTATGATCGCCCTTTCAAGTTTACGGCAGAAGTATATTATAAATACCTGTGGGATATGGATCCCTATACTTACGATAATATACAGGTGAGGTACTATGCTAAGAACGATGCGATAGGATATGTGTACGGTGGTGAAGCGCGCCTGTATGGCGACCTTGTGAAAGGCGCTACTTCATGGATAAGCATAGGATTGCTAAAGGCAGCTTATAACATTGCCGACCAGAAAATAATATACAGATCGCAAACGGGTGCGGATAGCGCCAGCGTATCACCGGGATATATACCGATGCCTAACGACCAGCGCTTTATGCTGGGTATGTATTTTGAAGACTACCTGCCGCGCAATAAGAATTTTAAAGTTCATCTGAACGCCATATATACTTCCGGGCTACCGTTTGGCCCGCCCAACCAGCCTGCTTATGCCGATACGTTACGGCTGCCTGCGTACAAGCGTGTGGATATAGGCTTCTCTGCTTTGCTGCTGGATGGCTCACGTAAGCACAGGCCGGCACATAGTTTTTTCAACAATATTCATAGCATCTGGGCAAGCCTCGAAGTGTTCAACCTGCTGGATATAGAGAACACACTATCGTACACCTGGATAGAGGACCAGACAAGTGGCAAGACCTACGCAGTGCCCAACAGGCTTACTTCCCGCCTGTTCAACCTGAAGATCATCACCAATTTTTAAGTAGTTGATACACGCGAAAAGAATAAAAATATATTGTGGAATAATTTTTTCAAAAAACTCTTTGCAGAAAAGAGGATATTCATATCTTTGCGTCCCGTTCAGGAAACGGGTAATGATTCCGTAGCTCAGTTGGTAGAGCAATACACTTTTAATGTATGGGTCTTGGGTTCGAGTCCCAACGGGATCACTGAAAAAATAAAAGCTGCTCGAAGAGCGGCTTTTATTTTTCTGCTGTTTTAATCTTTTTCTCATTTGCTGACCTTCAGTTGTGATTGGTTCGAGTATTTTAAACATACCTACTGGTTATAAAATCTAATTACACAAGCCAAAGTTTGTCAGTCTGTGTTAATTCTTTATTTTGTCAGAAATAGAATTAAAAGGGCGAGAAGTATGGAGAAAGAAATAGGAAACAAATACGTGGCTTTTTGTGACATACTTGGCTTTTCTAATTTAGTTCTTAATGAATTTGATAAGACCATACGAATATATCGCGATTTTAGGATAGAAATTGATAAAAGAAATGAACTTATAGGAATTCTGGTTTCAGTTTATTCTGACTCAATAATTATTGTCGACGACGATTTGATGAAAGTAGCGGAAGCAGCTCAACTTCTACAATGGACTACGCTTAGGCATGGTTGGCTTGTAAGAGGCGGTATCGGATATGGAAAACACTGGAAAGAATCGAATAATAATAATTTATTTATCGTAAGTGAAGCACTCGTGAAAGCTGTAAATATTGAAAAATCGATTAAATATCCTGTTATAGCAATAGATTCAGGCATAAAAATAGGACTGGAATATTGGTTGCATGGTTTTGTGCACAGTGTTTTTGATTTACCAATAATTCATCATTTGAGCACTACTATTATTAATCCATTTAACAACTATTGGTTTAAAAGCGCTGAAATTAAGTTGAAAAAATTACGATCTTGTAATGAAAATCATATACATAAATATGACTATTTGCTTGAACTAATTGAAGCAATTAATCTAAGACAATCGTTTCTTCCGCAAGAAATCATTGATGATTTACTTAATAAAAATCTTATTGAAAAAATTGATTAAATGTATTGAAGAAGTTGAACAAAGCAATGTTAAGTCATCTATGATTTGGTTAGAGATCTATACTGCTTGTGAGAAATAAAAACCATTCGAAGAGCGTTGATATTATATTCATTGATGCCTAACTTAATACAATTTTATTAGATCAAATTCAAGTTATTCATACGTAAATTCTTACCAAAATGTGTGATAACGTCTATTAGGCCACCCTATATTCCTTCTATCAATGATATCCAATTATTAAAACGCGGAGATTTTGCTCTAATGCGAGCTAATCCAATAGCTTCAGCAAGAATATCTCCATAAACTACTTTATTATAACCTCTAATAATTCTCAAAAGACGATGTGATGGAGATGTTTCCTTATTATTATTAATCATTTCAGGGTTGGCATAATCTGCAAATGTTTTTTCTAATTCCGCTTTTCCTATGATATCTTCCGGTGGGATTTGATTATATATTACATCAATGTCATTAAAAAGCAATCCTTCAAACTCATGTAATTGTAAATAAGGTATAAACCTGTGTTGAAGTTGTGGGGCAATATCTAGCAACATCGCTTGTTCTAATATACTTATTCGCTGGTTTTTATCAATTATCGTATGTGCTGCATCCCAGTCTGGAAAATTATACTTAGTATATATACCATAATAATCAATGAAGGTAGTAACATGAGCATCTTGCTCAGATTTTAAGTGTGTTTCAATCTGATTTTTTAGTTTTGACCATTTCACTATTCCGCCCCTTGAAGCTTTAATAAGAGGTGCATGTAGTATAATATTTTTACTTATTAAATGTGCCTGCAGATTGGTTTTGGCAAATGCCTGTTCTGTTGGACCTTCACAAACCATAATAATTCTTTTCATGACAATTCTTAAAAATTTGGTTGGCCTGTTGTAATAATGTTTCGTTTCCAAAGGTCATCTATAGTATAATCTTCCAACCAAGCCTTTAATTTCTCCGAATTTAAGCGTTCAAAAACGCTTTCTCCATCTATTTGATCAACAGTAATTACATCTTCTGGTTCAAAGTGGCTAATTAGGTCAGTTGATTGTGTCGCAATAATCACTTGGCATTGCTTTGCGGCAGCAGACTTTATAAGTCCAGACAATTTAGCAATAGCGGTTGGATGGAGTCCCAATTCAGGTTCATCTATAATAATAGTTTCTGGCAAAGTTGGCTGCATAAACAACACAGTTAGGGCTATGAAGCGAATTGTACCATCTGATAAGTCATTTACGCCATATATAGATGAACTATACTTACTTTGCCACCTGAGTTTTATATTGCCGTTACTCTCTGGTCGAAAAAAGAAATCAAGAAAGTAAGGGGCTATACTTTGAATAGTCTTAACAATAATGTTATATACAATTGCATTCGACTTTTGTATATTAAATAGAAAAGCTGCAAGGTTACTACCTTTTTCGTACAAATTATATTTATCATTTTCAATGTTTGATTCTTTGTTGAAAGGTGAATTCTCTCCAGTATCGTGAAAATGATATTTTACTAACTGATCCATATATGTCCTAATATAATAAGCTCTAGGCATCGATTGAAAGCGCAAACTTGATTCAGGTCCAAATGACGCTATTTGTGCATTGTTGCTATAATAAGGATTATTTGAATACCACATTCCTTCCTCTGTAAAAATGAATCCGGTATCTCCTTTTTTTATTGTAAAAGAATAGCCATTAGTTTTCTTAAAATAAAGATGTGTGGAAATTTCCTGAGTTATCTTGTCGCCTTTGTGTAGAAAAGTATCAATACCTTTAAGTGCTACAAACTCTTGCAAATTTCGATTGTATACCTGTTTGAGAAAATCGAAGAATGACAAAAAATTACTCTTACCACTACCATTTGCACCGATTAATATATTGATGGTCCTCAAAGGTAATGTCAAGTCTTTGATGGACTTATATCCCTTAATATCTATTTTATTCATTCATTTTTATTTAAACTCTTCTTCAGGAATTTCATGTTGCCTTTAAAATTACTCATTTCTTCGTTTTTTGAATATCTATTCCATTTTCCTTTAAATGACATTAAAACACATTGCTAAGCATAGTCTTTCTGACTACGTCAGATTGATTGCAAATCTCCTAATTTGCATGTAGAGGATTCCCTCGCTTGGTGTAGTCTCCTGACTACGTCTAATCGGTTGCAAATCTCTTGATTTGCGCGCAGAAAATCATCATCTTGCTTCCACTGTAAAATAGTCAGGCAATAAGTTGCTGGGCCAGTCCGATAAGCAGCCCGTCGGTAGCGCGCAGGTAGCAAAGCCGGTAAGAATTTTGATACTGAACTACCTCTCCAACTATTTGGGCACCATGTTTTTCTTTAAGCCTTGTCACCATCTCATCAATGTTTTCAACAGTAAACATTGCGCGCAGGTAACCCAGCGCATTTACCGGGGCTTCGCGATGATCGGAAACAACAGCCGGCCTGATAAATCGCGAAAGCTCTAATCGGGAGTGGCCATCGGGAGTGACCAACATTGCAATTTCCACGCTTTGATCGCCCAGGCCGGTAACGCGGCCTGCCCATTCACCTTCCACCATAGCCCTGCCTTCCAGCTTCAGGCCGATCTCCTCAAAAAATGCAATTGCCATATCGAGGGATTCTACAACGATCCCCATATTGTCCATTCTTAATAATTTGTTTTGCGCCATAAATCTTTTCATTAAAGGTAACAGTACACAATTTATCCTACCATTCGCCGAGCGAAGGGAGACGAAAACAATCATTATGTTTTTGCCTTTGCTGATCTTGATGGGTCGTAAATTTAATATACATATTGGTCGAGTAAGGGATATGAAAGATGCTTATTCTGAAAAATTTGTAAATGTCTTTCCGTTATAACAATACAAGCCATTATTTCTCGTCCCGACCCAAATGTTCCTATTTCTATCTTCTAAAATAAAAGTAGCCGATGTGTTGCTTAGTCCGTCTTTCTTTGTAAACTCATTGAATGATTTTCCATCAAACCTCCAAAAGCCTCCTGTTGTTATATCATCGTCATTTACATAATCAGAAGCATACCAAATATGCCCTTCACGATCTGTAAATATATAATTTAGCAGATCTTTCTTTAGATTCTGAGGTGTAGGAAAGTCGGAAAAGTTTTCGCCATTAAAGGTAATAACACCAATATGTCTTGTGGCTAATAGCAAGTTCCCGTTTCCGTCTTCAGTTATGCTACGGATCCAGTTTTCATTTTTTAGTTTGACTCTGGTCAACGCTTTTCCGTCATATACACACAGACCTTCAAACGCCATTGGCCCGGAACCAAACCATATGTTTCCCTTTTTATCTTCATAAATACATCGCACACTTTTAAGAGTAAGGTTACTGTCATTTATGGCATTGTGATTGTCAAAAAAAGCAGTAAAAGTTTTTCCATCGTAGCAATAAACACCATCTGTCGCTCCAAACCAAAGTATTCCTTTTTTGTCTTGCATAATGCTAAAAAATTCATTACGGGTTCCCATCGATGCGTAGTTGCTATTCGAGGAAAATGATTGGAAAGGCGAATTTTTATTTATTGAAATTTGCTTCATAACCTTTCCGTCAAAACAACATAGGCCATCTTTTGTGCCAATCCAAATGTTCCCATTTTTGTCTTCCAAAATTGAACGAACGGTGTTACTACTCAATCCATTTTGAATAGTAAATTGTATGAACAATTTTCCATCATAGCGATAAACCCCTTCGCCCGACGTTCCAAACCAAAGATTTCCTTTTTTGTCTTCCAGACCGCAACATACGTTTTGATACTCATTTGAACCCTGTGTCTTTATGATTTTTGATTTCCCTGTAGTTATCACTTTTGTTTCGCCTATAGCTTTCTTGGGTGGGGATTGTGTTTGCCCGTTGCAGGAATTGAAAAGCAATGTTGCCAATAGAAGTATATGAAGAGTTGTTTTTCCTGTGTTTGCCATCCCGGGTTAATTTATTACAGTTCGCTAATGTCAGTGCCGCTATAATAGCATCACAGCTAACTCATAAATATAAACAATAGTGCTGCATGATATCAAGTTGTGCGACACTTGTATTTGGATACGGAACCCAAGCATTTGTTAAATAAAAATATTGTGTTGCGTTGGCCGCAGAAGTAGGTAGATGCTTTGTATTTTAGCCTTAGACAAATGATCAGGCATATGATTAAGTTCTTGTTCTTCAATTTATCTATTTTATTTCTCTTTTTCACGTCCTGCTCCGGACAAGTAAAGAAACCGGCAACGAGTCAGGCTTATGCAAAACTACCGCAAGCCTACGGACTGTTTAAAGATGCATCAGTAAGTTGTGCGATCCAGGACAAAGCGGGTAACATTTGGCTCGGGACAAACGGCGAAGGCTTATTCTGCTTTGATGGAAAAACATTTAAAAGATTCACAGAAAAAGATGGCCTGGATAACCTCATAGTTTATTCGTTATTCCAGGATAAGACTGGCAATATCTGGGCGGGCACAAAGACAGGGCTTTGCCGTTATAATGGCAACACTTTTGCCAAAGTTTCTATGCTCTCAGGCAATAGTGATAAACAATACATTTTTACTGCGAATAATAAAGTGCCATCCTCGCCCAATGGCGTATGGAGCATGATGCAGGATAAAAAGGGCACAATATGGTTTGGCTCTGATAGTGGAGTATATTGCTATGATGGCAGAAACTTTAAACGTTTCTTAGATGGTGTTACAAATAAGAACAACCTGCATTTAAAGGCTATCTTTTCGCTACTGGAAGACAGGAATGGTAATATCTGGTTTGGCTCCTGCATAGGAGAAGGACTTATACGGTTTAATGGAAAGACACTGGAACAAATATCGCCAAAAAATTACGCCCGGACTCAGAATATCATAGAAGACAAACACGGCAATATCTGGTTTGCAAGTTTAGGAAAAGGGATGTGTCGGTATGATGGCACTACGATAACGACAAATTTTTTTAAAGAAAATAATACATACGACATTCTATATGTATTCCTGAAAGATAGAGCAGATCGTTTATGGTTTAGCGAACCTGCAAATGGCCGGCCTTTACGTTTATATGCTGACAAGAAAATTATCAATTTTTCAGAAAAGCATAGTAAAAGAAATAAGGTGATGTATCCTGTATTGGAAGACCGTGCCGGCAATATTTGGTTGGCAACTCATAGCATGGGTTTGTATAAATGGGATGGAAAAGCGATCCGTAATTTTTCAAAATTAGAATAGTGGCAAGGACATTTTAACGTCTCGGGTAGAATAAGTGGCATTGTAGATTGAGTGCTTTATGATGTTCAAAAACCCACGCGTATTTAACAGATCATTAAAACCGTTGTGTTTACTTTTCATTAAAACACACTGCCAATGAAGTACATTTTCCTGGTTTGCCTCATTACAAACGTATCGTCCTTTGCACAAATGAATGTGGCCGGTGTGATAGTAGATGCCAGTGATAATGTATCGCTTTCCTATGTGAACATAGGCGTGTTGCATAAGCAACTGGGGGCGGTATCCGGAGAGAATGGGGCATTCTCTCTAGGTATCCCCTCACAATATATGGATGACACGCTCACGTTCTCTCTGGTGGGTTATGAAGAACTGAATGTGCCGGTAAAAAGTATAGATCCGATGCAGAAGATATACGCCCTGAAAATGAAGCCTGTGCGCTTGAAAGAGATAGCGGTAGCTACTAAGAGACTCACGGAGAAAAAATATGGCCTCTACAAATACCACCCACTGCTCCACTTTACCGATGGCAGTACTAACCAGAACGACATATTTGAGATCGCAGAGCTCATGCGGCTGGGAGCCACTACGAAAAAGGTCACGTCTATAAGCCTGTACATCAATGAGGCTAAAAGTGACAGTGCCACATTCAGGATCAACTTTTATAGCTACGATGGTCGCAGGCCCGGATCACGGCTGGTGGAAAAGAACATCACACAGCGGCACGAGATAAAAGAGGGGTGGCTGTGCTTTGATACAAGACCTTATTCACTATACCTGGCGGGAGATGTAATAGTAGCGGTAGAGTTCATTCCATCGCGGGGGAAAAACAATGCCATAGCGTATGAAGTGAAGCCTGGCGGGCGGGTGAAAAGTTTTGTACGGTCCAGCAGCAATGGCATCTGGCAGGTACCTCCACACCAGTACCGGATGTTTGTGACCGCTTTAGGAACAGGGGATGATGCGGCTAACGCCCTGGAAGAGAAGGACATCACACCCGCGTTCCGGACATTTTCCCATTTTGTGAATGACTCGTTTTCAATTTTCGTGAGATTACCCAAAGGCTACGATGCACACAGCGATAAGACATACCCGGTCATCTACCTCCTGGATGCTAATCTGTATTTCTCTTATCTAAACGATTCGCTGGACAAAGTAAAGGGCGATCAGCCGATATTGATTGGCATAGGCTATAAGAATTTTATGGATATGGATTCGCTTAGGAACCGCGATTATACTTACCCGGCGGCAGAAGCTGCAGACAGTCTTCCCCAGAGCGGCGGCGCCGATAAATTCTATACATTTATAGGTGATGAGCTAAAGCCACTGGTGAATAGATTATATCGCACAGAAATGTCAAATGCCACGTTGATGGGACATTCCCTGGGAGGCTATTTCACGTTGTATGCACTGTATAGCGATCTATCTGAGGGGCGTCGCTTGTTTACGAATTTTGTAGCCGCAAGTCCTTCTCTTGATTACCAACATGAATATTTATTCAAACAGTTCAAAGCGTTCAAGGGAAAGATGGATGCCTCGGAAAGGTCGGTAGTTATAACATGGGGTACGCTGGAGGATGTTGACTACGACATCACAAGTTTCACAAGCGTAGCTAACGACCTGATCGGTGAATTATCGCAAGAGAGATACAGCGCGATAAAACTAACATCGTTCACTTATCCCGGAGCTGCACATATGGAGACTGCAGTACCCACATTCTACTACGGGTTGAAATATGCTTATTCTTTTGGAAAATAAGTGAATAATCCCCCTCATTCAGCGTAATCTCTTTAACTACCGGATCGTGCAAACCTCCTGATTTGCATGTAGACGATAATCATTTTGCTAACTAAATTTTCAACTTACCCAACATGTGCATGTCGAATTCCGAATTGCCGAATTGCCAAATTTTCAAATTGCCAAATTGTCGAATTGCCAAATTGTCGAATTGCCAAATTGTCGAATTGCCAAATTGTTTTATCATTATGCCAAAACTGTATAGTCATTATACAGAAACAGCATAATGATAAAAATCCAATTTCTCCGCGAGAAAAATCCTCCAAAACTTTGTGATAAAAACTATCACAATGAAAAAGCAACAAGCCCGTAACCTCTATTTCCAGACAGAGCTCACCCAAACCCGCATCGCCGAGCTTCTCGATGTAGATCGCAAAACAATTTACCTATGGATCAAAGAAGGTCGTTGGGCAGAAATAAAAAGGTCCGCACAGCATGCGCCATCTATCCTTGCAGAGCAATACTATAGCCAGCTACTCGCAATAAATGAGATGATAGCCGAAAGAGAAGAGCAGCCATATCCCACGTCACAGGAAGCAGAAATAATAAGAAAGCTCACCCTCACTATAAAGCATATCAAAGACGGCCAAACGCGCGGAGAAACGATCGAAGTATTAATGAACTTCATCCATCAAATCACTAAAACCGACCTCCCTCTTGCTAAACAGATCCTTCCCCACGCCGACCAATACATAAAAGACTACAACAACAACCCCATCATCAAACCAAAAGAAAGCAACCACAAAGAAATAGAAGAAGAAAACCAACCAGACCCCACTCCACAACCCGAAACACAACCACAAATCCCCGTTACATCAAACCAACCCCCACACGAAGGGTCATTGCGTGAAACGAAGCAATCTTTCGCAACACGATCCGAAAAACATGATCACATAACCCAATCACAACCACTCATCAAATCAGAAAACCCACAACCGCAACAAACCCCCGACTTACAAAATATGGAACCACCCGCCATTGCCGAATCGGCAAATTATCGAATTGCCGAATTATCCAAAACGGGGTACAAATGGGCAACCAACGAGCAACCCATCTTCACCATGCGGGAAGCTCTAATCCACTACAGGCACGGCGACTGGAGCGACAATACCTGGCTCCAATTCCTCAAATGGCATTCCCGCCAAAATGGGGAAAATTCCACAAGCAAGTAAACCAGGAAAGTGTGAAATCAATTTTTCAAAACATATATAAAAAATCACTTTTGACTGATTTTAAAGCTGAATACAATTATATTTGTCTTTCCCAGAATCATAACAATGGCCTCACTAAAAAAAACAAGAAATCAATTACTTAAGTCTCCTACCGGTATTACCGGTCTCGACGAAATAACAAATGGCGGACTCCCCAAAGGGCGGCCTACACTTATCTGTGGCTCGGCGGGTGCAGGTAAAACACTATTTTCTGTCGAATTTATTGTTCGTGGCGCGCTGCAATTCAATGAGCCTGGCGTCATCCTCACATTCGAAGAAAATGCCGAAGACCTTGAAAAAAATGTCGCTTCACTCGGTTTTGATCTTAAAAAATTACAAAAAGACAAACTGGTAAATATAGACTACGTGCGTATAGAGCGTAGCGAAATAGAAGAAACCGGTGAATACGACCTCGATGGTTTATTTATAAGGCTCGGCTATGCAATAGATAGTATAGGAGCCAAGCGTGTAATGCTGGATACAATTGAGAACCTGTTCAGCGGTCTGCAAAATCAGGGTATTCTCAGGGCCGAGATACGTCGTCTTTTTTCCTGGTTAAAGGAAAAAGGAGTGACTGCCATTATCACCGGCGAAAAGGGCGATGGTACCCTTACCCGCAATGGCCTGGAAGAGTATATCTCCGATTGCGTCATTATGCTCGATCACAGGATAATCAACCAGATATCTACTCGTCGGTTGCGAGTGGTGAAATATCGCGGTTCGCTGCATGGCACTAATGAATATCCATTTCTTATCGATGAGGATGGTATATCTGTATTGCCTGTTACATCTTTACAGCTTAATAATGAAGTATCGTCCCAGCGTATACCGTCTGGTTTGCCCCAGCTCGACCAAATGATGGGTGGCAAAGGCTTTTATCGCGGTAGTTCTGTACTGGTATCAGGCACGGCAGGAACTGGCAAAACCAGCATTGCAGCTACATTTGCTGGTGCCACGTGTAGCCGGAAGGAGCGTTGCTTGTACTTTGCTTTCGAAGAGTCACCACAGCAGATCATACGCAATATGAAGTCTATAGGGCTGAATTTGCAGCAGTATGTAGATAGCGGATTGTTACATTTTCATGCGTCACGCCCCACATTGTATGGCCTGGAGATGCACCTGGTAGCCATACATAAAAAAATAAAACAACTGAAGCCGAAGGTGGTGATATTGGATCCCATTACTAACCTGATTAGTGTGGGACAAATGTCTGAAGTGAAATCAATATTGATTCGGCTTATAGATTTTCTGCAGACAGAGCAGATAACTGTAATGTTCACGGCATTAAATTTAAATGGAGTATCCAATGACCAGACAGATGAGGGTATTTCCTCATTGGTAGATACCTGGATAAACGTGCGTGACCTGGAGGTCAATGGTGAGCGTAACCGGGGCCTGTATATTATGAAATCGAGGGGTATTGGGCACAGCAACCAGGTGCGCGAATTTATGATAACTAACAGTGGCCTGAATTTGGTAGATGTTTTTATAGGTGCTGAGGGTACATTGCTAACCGGCTCTGCCCGGGAGGCGGAACAACTGAACGAGGTGACCGGCGCAGAACTGCGCAACTACGCGCTTACAAGGAAAGATCGCGAAATAGATCGTAAACGCAAGGTATTGGAAGCACAAATAACATCATTGCGCGAAGAATTTGATTCTGTGCAGGACGAGCTGAATAAAACGTATATGGAGGAAGATCTGCGTAAAAAAATTATGGAAAAGAACCGTAAAGCATTGTCACAAAAACGAAGCCATGGCAAAAATGCGTAAACCAGCGATATTAGAAAAAACTAAATCTACTTCCAGGACTAAATCAAGGGAGGAGCGCTGGGAGCTGCGGTTATATATCGCGGGAAACACCCCCAAATCGAACGCCGCAATAATTAATCTTAAAAAATATTGTGAAGAATACCTGAAAGGAAAATATAGTATCGAGGTAATAGACCTCCTGTTGCAGCCTCAGTTGGCCGCAGGCGATCAGATATTTGCCATACCCACGTTGGTGCGTAAAGTGCCGGTACCCATACGAAAAATAATAGGCGATCTGTCAAATGAAACTAAGGTGCTGGTAGGATTAGATCTTAAGGTTATAAAATAAAAATATGCAGAAAAGTTATTCTTCCGAAAATAAAGAAAGTACAAGTAAGGAGAAATATGCTTTCTGTTTATATGTTACGGGTGCGTCCCCCAACTCTGCAAGAGCTATTACTAATTTGAAAGAGATTTGCGAGACATATCTCAAAGACAGGTATACACTTGAAATAGTAGATGTTTACCAGCAAGGCACGATCGCACGAAAGGAGCAACTTGTCGCACTGCCGTTGCTTGTAAAATTGTCGCCCCATCCCAGGCGCCGCTTAATAGGCGACCTTTCGGATACAAAGAAAGTATTAACCATTCTTGATTTGATTGTATGAGTGAGCGGACACAGAATGATACGAGCCAAATGCAGGCTCAGCTGGAGCAATTGCGGCAACAGCTCTATGAGGCTAACGAAACTATTGAGGCCATACGTACAGGGCAAATAGATGCGCTGGTAGTAAATGATGGTACCGGGCATCAGCTATACACTCTCAAAACTGCCGACCAGGCCTACCGTGTTTTTATAGAAAATATGGCTGAAGGGGCAGTAACCTTAAATAAGGACGGTGTTATCATGTATTGCAATTCGAAATTTGCCCGCATAATATCCTGTCCGCTGTCCTCAGTGATAGGCATGGCATTTGAAGAATTTGTTCCACAAAATAATAAGCATCTTTTCCAACAACAATTTATTTCTTCCTGGTCTGGTGATAGTAAGGAGGAGATGACGCTGAGCTGTAAGGGCGCTGAGGTACCCGTGCAATTATCCTTTACGGCCTTGCAGTTAAATGATGGAGCTGCATTAAGCGTTATCATAACAGATCTTACTGCCATTAAAAAAGTGCAGGAACAGTTGGAAGATAACAACCGTCAGCTGGCCGCCATGAATAAAGCGCTGGAAGTAAGTAATCACGACTTGATGCAATTTGCGTCGGTAGCGAGCCACGATCTTCAGGAGCCGCTACGCAAGGTTGATATATTTTCCAGTTTATTGTTATCTAAGGTGGGTAATTCGTTAGAGGATGAAGCTAGGGTTTACATAAAAAAAATTACCGGGGCTATAAAGAGGATGAAGATACTGATAACTGATGTATTAAATTACTCTAAGCTATCCGAAGGGGGCAACGAGTTCCAGCGCATAGACCTGAATGAAATTGCAAAAGAAACATTAGACGACTTTGAACTGGCTATTAAAGAAAAGAACGCAGTAATAACAATAGGCAGCCTTCCGGTGCTGGATGGCAATAAAGGACAGATACGACAGGTATTTCAAAACATTTTTTCCAATGCGCTTAAATTCTCCAAACCCGGCCAGGATGCACGCATTAGTGTTACATCAAAGAAAGTGGCAGAAAAGTCCTTTGCTTCGCAGGAAGCCGCTGATGGGAAATATTGTATTATCAGCATAAAAGATAACGGTATTGGCTTTGATGAGAAGTATCTCCCCAATATATTTGCCTTGTTCGAACGATTACATACTAAAGATAAATACGAGGGCACAGGTATCGGCATGGCCATTACCAAAAAGATAATTGAAAAGCACAATGGGCTCATCAATGCTATCAGCAGCGTTGGTAATGGCGCTGAATTTTTAATTTTATTACCGGTTCATCAGCCTGTAAATGTATACTAGGAATGCCTGTGAAAAGAATACTACTTGCCGAAGATGACAAAGACGACCGCTTTTTTTTCACGGAATCTTTGAAACATCGGGACGACTTTTTTCTAATGCCAATTGCAGAAAATGGTGCTGATCTTATGGAATTTTTAGAAGCTATCCATCCTGCAGAATTTCCGGATGTAATTATTCTCGATCAAAATATGCCCAGGCAAAATGGTTTGCAAACGCTAAAATTATTAAAGGGAAACGATACTTATAGCCATATCCCATTAGTGGTTTATTCTGCCTCTACTAACGATATGCTTATCCGCCAGTCACTTGAATCGGGTGCTCTTCTAGTCGTTAACAAACCGTCCACTCTCGATGAGTATAATAAAATGATAGATGATATCCTGCAGGTCATCAACGGAAATTGAACACAACAATGACCTTCGTAAAACAAATAATTGAAAGACAAAAAGTAGTAAAAGATGGAATAGTTATTTGTGACTAACTATATACACTTTAAGGTACATGGCGAACATACCCAATAGAAAGCCCAGTGCGAAAATAACATATCTTTCTGCCATTGTTTTTCCTCGCAGGAAATATACGACGATTACGACTAGCGCCATTATACAAGCCACTACAATAGCATATTTTGTTAGAGGTCCCATGTTTTGGTCATTCATAATATAGTTTTGCAACAAAACTATGCCAGATTAGTTATGTGTAGATGGCGATTGACGATGCCTCATGAGCTTGGGAAAAAGCAGAGTTGGTCCCACTGTCAGGAATGCCCCCAGGGTCGCAACGCCAACTATTGTTCCGATGGTGAAATCTCTGCTATTAACTAGATGGCCGTATACGCCATATTTGATCAGGAGATAGAAAATGACTACATAGAGCAGGCTTGTAACCAAGCCAGGCGAGTAGGTGTTGAGGCGAATAGACCAATACAAGTGGACAGTGACAACATGGGTGACAAACCCTGCCACGAATATAATTGGAAGGATAACCCAATGGCCACCAAAATTGTCAAAGAGAATGTTGCTGACTGCGATGGCTACAATAAAAGCAGCATTGAACCAAAAGAACATCCTTATATGATACGTAGGCCAGAAATTATCCGCTATCCATTTCACAAAGCCACCATTGAGCAACGTCTCATCAAGTATATGAATGACATACGATGCGAAAAATGCCCAGAAGAGGATGTTTAAGAACGGCATAATTGGTGTCTGGTTAACAGTGAAATATTTTTACAGTATCGACTTAAAAACCATTCCACAAATATTGGAAAACCAAAGGCATTCACCAAGTGGCTTTATCTTTTTATAATTTCTTAACATGCCCACAAACAATTCATTTTCAAAGCAAATCAATAGAAAAGTCATGCTACTTCTAAATCTTCTCAAAAAATGTGAATAAGTGATCGATTGATAGGATTAAAAATGCAACAAGTGGTTTACCTTTATTTCTTAAACAATAACCTCTAACTAATAAAACAATCCGAGATGAGTAAAAATCCAGTAGTACACTTTGAAATGGGCTATTTCGACAACGAACGCATGAAGAAATTTTATGAAACAGCTTTCGGTTGGAACATGCAGCAATATGGCGCAGATATGGGTAATTATGTTGTAGCCCAGACTGCCGAAACAGACGATAAAGGCATGGTGAAAACAGCAGGCACGATCAACGGTGGCTTTTATCAGAAAACAGATAATCCACTTTCGCATGCACCTTCTGTTGTTATTTCCGTTCCTGACGTTAAGGCAGCTATGAAAGCTGTAGTAAACGGTGGTGGCAAGATACTTGGAGCTATGGACGAACATGGCAATCAAAGCATGGAACCAATGATGATCCCCGGCGTAGGTCTTTGGATCTCTTTCCAGGACACAGAAGGCAACCGCGTAAGCCTTTTACAGCCGTAAGGGATGTAAGAAAGAACAGAGTCGTTGATATGTAAACATTACGATTTTGATGTCAAAAGAAACATTCCTGGTTGTGAATCTGGCTCTTGCATTTTACAATGCCGGAACAATCTGGGCACATGAAGTTGACATCTTCAGGTCGTGGAAGTTACTCGATCAACAGTCTTTTCACCTGGTTCAGCAAACCCACTGGAAAAAACTTCCATACTGGATCTTTATTCCCGTGGGTTTTTCTTTTGCCGGAGCAATCGCATTATTCTGGTATCACCCTGATAAAATCCCGGTATCAGAAATTTGGATCGCGTTTAGTTTCCAATTTCTATCCCATCTTCTCACTGCAATTTTTTGGGGACGGTGGCAAGCTAAACTTTCAAAAGATAAATTAGGAAGTGAAAGTCCGTGGCTTGCCAAAATTTTAAAAACGCATTGGCTAAGAACTGCGCTGATAAATGCCTATGCAATAATGCTTCTCTATATGACAATTCAGGAGATGTAAGCCAGAAATGATCAATCACTAATTCCGTATCCTATATTTGTCGGGAATGAAACAAGACATTTTTGCATACATTATTATTATTGTATTTTTTGCTATGGACTTTGTTTTGCGAACAGGTAAAACTGCAAACAGTCTTAATAAAACAAAAGACGATAATAATTCTACAAAATTGATCGTTCTGACATTTGCAATTATCTTGATAACAGCAGAACTTCTTTCTTATTTTAGGATCGGGCTTTTCCAAAGCCGCAAAATATCCTTTATCGCATTGGGCTTTATGGTAATTGGGCTTTTAATAAGGATCTATTCAATGCTAAAGCTGAAAGCATCATATACCCGTATACTATTGAAAACAGACCAGCAAAAGCTGATCAGCACTGGTCTGTACGGTATAATAAGGCATCCGGGGTATTTGGGAACAATCCTGATATGGATATTTTTCGGATTCGCTATTAATAATTATTTTGTTGCTGCTATCAGTATTTTTTTAATTTTGGCTACTTATGCATATAGGATCAATGCTGAGGAGAAAATGTTATCGGAACAATTTGGACCAGAATATAAAAATTATCAGAAACAAACATGGAAGGTCATCCCATTCATTTGGTAAATCTATGGACAAGTAATGCAAAACATTCGGCTTATTCTAAAAATAAGATCAACAATCTACTCTCCATCCTCGTGAAGCAGCATCCATGATGTGCCAAACCGATCCCGCAGCATTGCAAATCTCAATGAAAAAGCCGTTTGCTCCATTTTCATAAATATCTCTCCGCCTTCTATTAGCAGCGCATAAATCCGTTCTATTTCAGGAATACTATTTGATCTAATTGTTAGGTACGCGCTACGCATCGGTTCAGCACCAGGGATATCCGCACCCATCAGCACAGCCCCACCGATCTCTATTCGGCCATGTACGATCTTATCTTTCCGGCCTTCAGCAACAGAACCTGCATCAGGCATTTCCCCGAAAGTGGTCATCGAGATGATCTTTCCACCTAGATTTTTTTCGTAAAACTGAAAAGCCTCGCGGCAGTTCTCTTTGTAATTGACATAAATATCCAGCTTCATGACGATGTTTTTACGTCTAAAAATAAACAATCAAAGAAATATGATGAAATAATAGCGCGTTGTATGAAGAAATGTCAACGATTTCTTTTGCAAAATTTGGTAAAGAACTGAAAGAACATGGCAGTAATTATTTCCACCTAAGTGTAACTTTGTTTATGTCTACCACAATACCAAAAAGAAAAATTGATATACCCATCTATCAGCTGCAACATAACAACGGTACTAGCAGTAGCATGATAGAGGTACGTGCTGCCAAAGGGGAGCCACGTGAACCGGACGTTGATTTTCTTATTCCTCATCGTAAGGATTATTATCTATTTGTATTAGTTAAAAAAGGTAGTAGCAGGCATTGGGTTGATTTTGTGCCTTATACCCTAAAAAGGGACACATTCTATTTTACCATTCCACAGCAAGTGCACCTTAAAGAAGACATGCAGCCAATGCAAGGGATGATAGCGTGCTTTACCGAAGAACTTCTACAACTTGCTGAACATAAGATGCTACGATCTCTTCCCATTATCCAAAACCTGAGTGGCGGACATGAACTTGCCTTAAGTGCAAAAGAAGTGCTGTTCATTGAAGATCTGATGAATAAGATGCTCGATGAATTTAATTCTGAAGATCGTTTACGAAATGATATGCTTTATTCGTTGTTGCGAGTATTACTTATCTATCTGAACAGGATCTATGAAAAACAGTTTAGCGGGAATGTGATCACCAGGGATTTGCTTAAAAAATTTCAGTCACTAATCGGGGAGCAATATAATCTATTGCATGATGTGACAGGATATGCAAAACTGCTTAATCTAACAGCCGGGCATCTTAATGACGTAGTAAAGGACCAAAGCGGCAAAACAGCTATAGAACATATTCATAGTAGGCTTATAGTAGAAGCCAAGAGAAGATTGTTGCATACAGAGCTAACAATACAGCAGATAGCAGATGAGCTGGGCTTTAATGATGCTGCATATTTCAATCGCTTCTTTAAACGCATAGCAGGCGTTACCCCATTGACATTCAGGAAAGACATCCGTGAAATGTACCATTAATGCCTTGATATTTGTAGCAGTCAGCTGAGAACGCCACAATAGCTTTGTGTTATGAACAAACAAAATGTATTGATTACGGGTGCCAATAAAGGTATAGGGTTGGAAACAGCACGTAAACTATCTAAGGCTGGATATCATGTGTTTTTAGGGAGCAGGGATAAGAGTAAGGGCGAGCAGGCTGTTGAAATGTTGCACACAGAAGGCTTGACAGATGTTGAGCTGATAGAAATAGATGTGACCGACGAGGAGTCTGTTGTCGGGGCTCATAAAGAAATTGCTCAACGTACGGACAAGCTTGACGTATTGGTGAATAATGCGGGCATATTGGGTTTGGTTCCACAAATGCCCTCAGCGGCAGATGATGCGAATATTAAAAGAGTTTTTGAAACAAACTTTTTTGGTCCGGTAAGAGTTATCAGGATATTTATGGATCTGCTGAAAAAGTCAGATGTACCGAGGATAGTAAATGTGACTTCTGACCTTGCCTCACTAACCTTACATAATGATCCGAACTGGATTTACTATCCCTATAAATCGGCTGCGTACCCACCATCTAAAACAGCTTTAAATGCATATACAGTTGCTCTGGCTTACGAACTGCGTAATACTGCGTTTAAAGTGAATATGGTAAATCCCGGTCATACAGCCACAGACTTTAATAATTACCGTGGAACGAAGAAAGCAGATGATGCAGCAGATATTATCGTACAATATGCTATGCTTGATGCAAACGGACCAAGTGGAAAATTTGTTAGTGATTATGGAGAGACCCCTTGGTAACCTGCAAGAAGAAGATTTTTTATTTTACATCCCTGGTATTGGCATAAATTCGTGCACTTCAATTGTAGCAGCAGGATTCCAGCTTCCCAAATGAGGATGACCCTGTAATAGTGATCTTGCTTCTTCCATGCTGTTAGCTTGCAAAATAGAATAGCCTCCAACATTTTTGTCGCTGTTTTTGCTATTGCCATCTGCAGTTAGTTGCTGACCGCCCATCAATGGAGAACCAAGGTCTACCAGGTGGTTGCCGCATTTTTTAGCCCATTGCGTCCACGGCTCCATACCTTTAGCCATTTCTTCGGCTGGCCTGCTCATCATTTGTTGTCTCATTTCGTCAGTCATTGGCGCATGATAAAGTACAAGATATTTTTTCATAGCATTATAATTTGAGGTGAAACCAAATATAATATTCCCAATTGAGAGGCAATACTTAACAATACTTAAATAGCATTTCTTTTACGTTGTTTTTTTGCAAGTATAAAAAACTATAATTCTTGAGAAGCTCCTTATTCTAACTACCATTGCCTGAAATGCTCTGCTACAGGCCCCATCGGCATATTGGCAGGAGGGGTTTTTGCACTTAGTATGATAATATCTCTTACCCCACGCCCACCATTTTTTGTTGTGTCTGCTACTTTTATTTCGGTGCCATAGTGCCACACTCTTTTGTCGTTCCAGAAGATCAGTTGCCCTGAAGGGATCATTTCGTTGAAGATCAATTCATCTGCTTTTTTGCCATTGTCATCCATCACGTATTGGCTTATGCCTGAATCATCGGCCACATTATCTCTGTTTACAACAAGCATTCCTACATGCCTGTTGCCGTCCTGGTGAAAACCTTCTACAGCTGGCAGGCCAATACGGTCCGTATAACAATCCACTCTCTGGAACTGCACCAGCAATACAGCATCGCCCCAACCAAAGAATGAAGCATAAAGCGTTAGTAATTTATGAAAGTCATCGCTATCGGTGATCTTGTTACTGATACGTGGATATTCCCTACGCATATCTCCATGCACAGGATTGTATTTGATAGATTGCTGCATGGCATACTGGGGTAGGTTCCAGCAGCAATAGCCGGTTTCTTCCGAACACCATGTCGGCGCTGCTTTGCTAAGGTATTTTGCACTCTGTGCATCGTTCATGCCACTTAGCTTGTTTACCATATCTATATGATCGTCTATTGCGCCAATTGCTGTAGCTTTCTGATGTTTTATCCTAAACCATGCAACCGATTTATACCTATAGCCATCTTTTATGTACGGATCAACAGGGATCTCATCAAAATATTTAGCCCAGTTTTTTACATCTATTATTTTTGAAACATCCATAGCCTGGTATAAAAAAGTAGATAGATCTAACTCTATAGGTGGTGCTTCGGATGTTACAATGGAAGTACTTAAAGATGCCAGTTGGGTAATATCATTGTGGGTATTCATGTTTCGTTTATTATAAACAAATTTAGGTTTTGTAAGGCGAATGTTTATAATATGGTTATAAGTGTCATGTAAATAAAAGGGATGATTATTAGCTTATGTATATTTATGCCATTTAGTAACGAAAGCAGTGTATATACACAAAGCATGACGAATATCTTTATATGGATCATATCTCTAAGCAGTATAGCAGGTGTTATTCTCCGTCCTTTTAAAATAAAGGAAGCAGTTTGGGCAGTAGCAGGTGCGATTTTATTATTAATTTTTGGGCTGATCTTGCCAGCTGATGCAGGAACAGGTGTCGCCAAGGGCACTGATGTTTACCTGTTTCTTACCGGGATGATGTTGCTTTCAGAGACTGCACGAGAAGTAAAACTTTTTGACTGGCTGGCGGCACATGCTGCAAAAGCAGCTAGAGGATCTTCGGGTAGATTGTTTGCATTGATATATGTTGTAGGGGTAATTGTAACTGCATTTTTATCGAATGACGCAACTGCTGTAGTACTAACTCCGGCTGTAGCTGCAGCAGTGAAAACTGCTAAGGTAAAAGATCCGCTTCCTTATTTATTGATATGCGCTTTTATAGCAAATGCAGCATCCTTTTTATTGCCTATTTCTAATCCGGCTAATCTTGTTATTTATGATGGCAATATGCCTTCGTTGTGGCTTTGGTTGCAGCAATTTATCCTGCCATCTGTCTTTGCTATTATTACTACTTATTTTGTCTTACGGTTTACTCAGCGAAAAGAATTAAAAAATAGAGTGGAGCATAATATTGATATCCCTAAGCTTTCTTCTCATGGGCGTATAGCATTATTTGGTATTGTGGCAACGGCAATTATTTTGCTTACGTGTTCAGCATTAGGTATTTCACTTGGTTTACCAACTGCTATATCCGGTATCATTACTTCTGGTATTGTGCTTGTTTCTGCAAAAAAAAGCCCCTGGGTTGTTATAAAAGGAATTTCATGGTCTATACTTCCGTTAGTTGCAGGCTTATTTGTAATAGTTGAAGCAATTAATAAAACTGGATTTACCAATATCCTTACTAATGCTTTGCATCAACACACATCGGGCTCTATCGTTGCTACTGTTTGGAGCAGCAGCATTGTTACTGCTGTCGCCTGCAACCTTATGAATAATCTGCCCGTGGGTCTCATCGCAGGTAATGTGATACAGACAGGGTATATTCCTGAAATAATAAGGCGTGCTATCCTAATAGCTGTTGATTTAGGGCCTAATCTTTCTGTAACAGGTTCGTTAGCTACAATACTTTGGCTGGTTGTTTTACGAAGAGAAAAGGTAGAAATAAGTGCCGGGAAGTTTTTGAAACTTGGAGTATTAGTAATGACTACTGCGTTAGCGCTTGCCATTGTATCATTGTGGTTATAAAGAAGCTATCCTCTAACAATTTATTTACAATTTATTATCCAAGAGTTAACGCGAGATAATGCATGCACAGAAAGTGCGCTATTACTTTTGCCCCCGCGCTTAACTAAATAATTTTAACATGAAAAAACACATTTATCTCGCAGCATCGCTATTGATGTTTGCAGCTAACGTAGCAAATGCACAATTTGATAACACATTATTAGGAGCAGGAAGCTCTTTTGATTATCCTCTATTTTCAAAAATGTTCAGTGAATATGATCAAAAGGCCAGTGTTAAAGTAAATTATCAATCAATCGGATCAGGTGGTGGCATCAAAGAACTAACAAACAAAACAGTTGATTTTGGAGCATCGGACGCTCCCTTAAATGACGAACAGGCACAAAAAATAGCAGTTCCTGCGTTGCATATTCCCGTTACTGCCGGTGCGGTAGTAGTGAGCTATAATCTTCCAGGTGTTAAAAACCTTAAATTAACCGGTTCAATTGTATCCGATATATTTTTGGGTAAAATAACCAAGTGGGATGATGCAAGAATAAAGGCTGTAAATAAAGGTGTAACCCTGCCTTCTACTTCAATTATCATTGCACATCGTGCAGAAGGTTCTGGCACAACCAACATTTTTACTACTTATCTCTCTAAAGTTAGTTCGGATTGGGATACTAAAGTAGGTAAAGGCTCTTCTGTTAACTGGCCCGCCGGGTTAGGTGCTAAAGGTAACGAAGGGGTTGCAGGTCTTATCAGCCAAACTCCCGGTTGCATTGGCTATATTGAGCTGGCTTATGCTATTCAAAATAAGCTTGCATATGCTTCAATAGAAAATAAATCTCACAAATTTATCACTCCCACTGTTAAATCTACAAGCTCTGCTGCTAACATAAATATTCCTGCGGATGGTAAAGTTTCATTGACTAATACAGATGCAGCAGATGGCTATCCAATTTCTGGTTTCTCATGGGTTATCATCTATAAAGAACAAAACTATAACAATCGTTCTGCTGACAGGACTAAAGCAATGTTGAAATTGTTGTGGTGGATGATCCATGATGGTCAGAAATATAGCAGTGATTTAAATTATGCACCTCTTCCTAAAGCTGCAATTACTGTTGGAGAACGCATTCTTAAGTCAGCGACTTATAACGGGAAAGCAATTTTATAATACCAGAAAATTATAAGTTCCAATATAATTGCCCAAATTATTTGGGCAATTATATTTTATAATGCAATGTCTTTTGTAGCCTCAGCTTTCTTTTTAATAGCACTATTCTTAATAAACAGGACAGACATAAGAGCGCCAATAAAACATAAAGCAGATGAAATGAGCATTATCCTTCCATAAGCATTGATAAAGCTCTCGTGAAAATATTGTTCAATTTGCGGCCTTTGATTGACAGGTATGGTTGCTGGTACTTTGGCATTACCAAGGTTGACTGCTTGCATCATTATTGTCTCCTTCTCATTTTGAGCAAATGATAATTTATCTAATTGCTTTTGCAGGGCGGCTGTAAAAAACAACCCCGCCAGTGCTCCAAAAATAGCATTGGCAAAGACATTCGAAATGCGGGTTAAAGCATTATTTACGCCCGAAGCCATGCCGGAAAAATTAGCGCTTACAGAACCCATAACTGTAGCTGTAAGAGGTGCTACGGTAAACGACATGCCAAGTCCGAAGATGAGTATGCCAGGGAAAAAAGTTGTCCAATACTGGCTTGTGCCATTGGTTTGTTTTACCATAGCAAGAATTAGCAAACCGATTCCTGCCACTGCAGGTCCCGCAATTAAAAAAAGTTTCGGTCCATACTTATCTGCAAGTGTGCCGGCATGTCTTGCAAGCGTTATCATTAATAGCGTAAATGGTAAAAAGGTAAGCCCTGATTGCAACTGGCTGTAGCCTTGCACCTGTACAAGGTTGAGAGATAGAAATAACATACCTGCCCCTAACCCCGCATATAAAAAGAAGGTTAGAAGATTAACCCCTGTGAATATCGGGTTTCTGAAAAAATGCAAAGGCATCATAGGATGCTTGCTTTTATCTTCGACAAAAACAAATGCAGCCAGTAATAGTATCCCCCCTGCAATAGATAAACCCACTTCCCAGTTAAAGCCAACACCGGGCATTCTCAAAAAACCAAATGTAAGTGCGGCAAGCCCCAGTGCTATAGTTAATGCGCCTGTAATATCAATAGACTTATTGTCGCTTTCATCTTTTATCTCTTTTACTTTTTTCCATAGGATGATTAAAGCAGCTATACCAATAGGAACATTAATATAAAAGATGTATCGCCATAAGCCTGCATCCGCCAATGCACCACCCAGTATGGGGCCACCAATAGTAACGACTGTTGTTATGGATGACCAGGTGCCGATAGCTTTCCCCCGCTCATTTTCATTAATGGATGAAGATATAAGAGATAAGCTTCCGGGTATCATTAGAGCCCCGCCTATACCCTGCAATATTCTGAATGTAATCAGCAAAATAACATTAGAGGCAGTGCCGCATAAAGCTGAGCCGCATATAAAAATAAAAATGCCAATCATGTAAACTTTCTTGCGGCCTAATTTATCTCCCAGCGACCCTCCTATTAATATAAGAGATGCAAGCATTAGCAGATATGCATTCAATATCCAGAACAGATCAGCTCCGGAAGCATTTAATCCTTTTTGCAAAGCCGGAAGCACCACATTGAGTGCCGTCCCATCGATAAAAGCCATAGCAGATGCAATAATGGTTGCTACCATCACCCATCTGCCCTCTTTGCTATTTAATGCAACTGTTGCCATAAACGAATGGAGTCATAAATTTTAGCTGCTTCACTACATGGATATCACAATACATATTTACAATTAATATTTAACATTCCAATTCCAGTCATGAAAAAGAGTAAAGGGCAATAAATCGTTTTAACATTCTGTTTTTTTTAGATGGCATGAAATTAGAAATACTATTTCTAAAATCATGAATATGAAAAAGGCCATTGCAATTGTTGCGTTTACAGTATGCTCGCTGATAACTATTGCTGCAGGAGCTGCTCCTCAGCATCATTATCATCACCCACACCATCATTATCATCACAGTCATCATCGTGACCATCGTGATCGTAGATAATTGGTTTGTCGTAGTCTGAAACAAAAAGGAACTCAAAGCCATTCGTTTTGCGAGTGGCTTTGTTTTTGATATTATCAATTCATTATGTTTTTTTGAAATGCATATATTTGATATTCCAGAAAACTGATAATTATGAACGCTACTGAACTAAAAAATTTACAAGCTCCTCTTAAGGAAAAATATAAATCACAACCTGAATCGGCAGTTATTACATTAAAAGCACAAGGCAATATCGGAGAAGGTATATCCTGCAAGGTAGATATAGGCAGGGCATTGGTGGAGGCCGGCCTTCATCCTGCTACCGGTGGCGCCGGAATGCTTGCATGTTCTGGTGATATGCTTCTTGAAGCGTTAGTCGCTTGTGCTGGTGTTACATTGTCTGCAGTAGCTACAGCCATAGGGGTAGAAATAAAAAGTGGAGTGGTGAAGGCTGAAGGTGATCTTGATTTTAAAGGTACACTTGGAGTTTCAAAAGAAGTACCTGTCGGTTTTAAAAATATCCGGCTCTCTTTTGAACTTAATACTGATGCAACTGAAGAGCAAAAGGCCAGTCTGGCAAAACTAACAGAGCGATATTGTGTTGTTTACCAAACGTTATGTAAAGGCGTAGCGATTGATACTACTTATAACTCTTAGCCCCCCTCCCGGTTTTTTATCCATTACTTCGGTGTAAATATCATCAAATTCTTTTCCTTTATGTTTTTGCCATAGGGATGAGAATTTTATTTCAACATTTTTTAAGAGCTGGATACAAAGCTCCATATCATCATTTGTTAGATCAGACATCATCATTGTTGCATTTTTAACGATTTTGTCCTTACACTCTTCTACAGCTTTTTCTCCTTTTTGAGTAAGTTCAATTCTTTTTGAACGTTTATCTTCCTTGTCGCCATATTCCTTAATCAGTCCTCTTTTCTTCAGGCGTGCCAGCATATCAGTTCCGCTCGAAAGTTCAAATAAATTGGCATAGATCACTTCTGTTTTTTTAGGATTTTTTGCCTGTTTTATAGTTAGCATTACACCCAGCTCTTCTATTTGGTTCAACTCTGTGCTCTTTAAGGCAAGATTGGCATAATTGGTATTCAGCTTATGTATCCTGCCAATTATTTTTAATAATAAGCCTTGAGATATGTGAGGCACTACACCACCTACGAGCGGGCCATTTAGCTTTTTTTGCTGTTGGCGTGCCAGGTAATACCTGCAAAATTCTTCAATGTTCTCACCAGGATGTTTTTCCTCAAATGCAGCCCATTGATTCACTAATTCCACTGTTTTATTTGCCATTATTTAATTCGATTACGTAGTAAATGTAAAATAAATATTTCTAAAACGGTTTGTTTATTTCGTAATTATACTACATTTGTTAAAAATTATACGATAACGTAGTAAATTATTATTCCATGCAGACATTATATCACACATCACTGGTACTACACATTATTGGTCTCACCATGCTCGCAGGAGTAACATTAGTGGACTTCATACTCTTTAAACAGTTCTGGAAACATTTAAAAAGCGATAAGAAAGAGGGTCTCGCGATCAATGCAGCCATGTCAAAACTTCCTGCATTGTTTGGTATAGGCGTCATTCTCTTAATTCTTTCGGGAGTAGGTATGATGGCTATTACAAATGGAGTATTTGGAGAGCAGGTATGGTTTAGAATTAAAATTGCTTTGGTAGTAATTATCATTATTAACGGACTTACTGTAGGAAGGAGACAGGGCGCGAAGTTGAGAAAGATCTTACCAGAAGTAACATCTGAAAATGACATCGACTCAAGATTATTAAAGATCAGAGTTAGACTCAGACGATTTCATATTTCGCAGTTGGCATTGTTCATAATCATTTTTGTTTTGAGTGTTTTCAAATTCAACTAAAAATCACTTTATGATATCGTACAAATATTATAAGCATATAGCAGCTATCCCAATTCTCTGGGTTGCAATTCTGGCATGTTCCAATAACACAGAACCATCATCATCACATGAAGAAACGAATCAAACACAAAGCAGTAGCCCTGTAGTAAAAAATAGCGGAGAGATTTTATTTGAAGCAAAATGCAGCTCTTGTCATGGTGTGGATGGTAGTGCTGGAATCGGCAATGCAGCTAATCTGCAAACAAGCAAAATGGACAGTGCGACAGTTGAACGGACGATATTCAATGGAAAAAATGGAATGCCCTCATTTAGGAATACACTTTCAGAAACAGAAATAAAACAGCTTGCAAGTTATGTACAGACATTACACAGGTAAGAAAAGATTAAAGACGCGTGCAGTTATCAGAGAAATACGCTTTTTCATGAAAACACCTTTAGTAATGCATATAAGCATGTGGCATTTGCTGGCAAGAGTATCAAAAAAATCAAATGCTTAAGTAACTACAAATATGGAGAACAAAATGACATCCAATACTCCCAACATTTTAGTAATTGGTGCAAATGGAGGGATAGGAAAAAATACAGTAAGCGAGGCACTAAAGGCTGGGCATTGTGTGACTGCCCTGGTGCGTAATAAAGCAAATCTGCAGATTGCACATCCCAATCTTAAAATAATAGAAGGCGATATAATGCTTCCTGAAACCTATGAAGATGCACTCAATAATATACAGGTGGTGATATCAGCAATAGGAAACAAAATGGACAAGCCTACTACCTTATATTCTGAGGGTAATAGGAATCTATTGAATGCAATGAAAAAGAAAAATGTAAAACGAGCATTCTTTATTTCGGCAGCAGCTATCGAGATTAGTCCCGCGCAATCCTTTTTTGTGAGGCTTCTTACCAAATATGTTGTTCAGAAATTGTTCGGGAATGGCTATGCTGATCAACGGATAATGGAGAAGCTGATAAAAGAAAGTGATATTAACTGGACGATCATGCGGCCACCAAGAATGACAGATGGACCTATAACAGGTAATTACCGTTATGCAATCAATAGCTTTTTAAAAAAATGCCTTACTATTTCGCGCGGAGATGTTGCACAGTTTATGATAAATAATACTGATAATCCATTTACCTATAAGGCGATAGTTGAGATAGCATATTAGTAGTCCACGCTTAATTATTAAGATACATTTTGCTATTACCTTTGCAAATCTAAAAAAAGAATTATGGAAGGGACAATCAATAATGTGCAGGATACCGCTCTTTGGGTAGCAGCATTCAGAGCAAGGGAGTCAGATCGCGAAGACGCTTTATTTAAAGATACACTTGCCAAAAAGCTTGCAGGGGAAAGAGGAGATAAGATTGTAGCCGCCACACCTCGTGCCTTTGCAAAAATCATGACTTTTGTAATGGCTATTAGAACGGAGTCAATAGACCGTTTAATCGGGATAGCTATTGATAAGGGTATAGACACAGTGGTGAATCTGGGTGCAGGACTGGACACACGGCCATACAGAATGAAATTGCCTGCACAGCTGAAATGGATAGAGCTTGATTTCCCCAACATTATTGATTATAAAAGCGAAGTGCTGCAAAATGAACAGCCTGTTTGCAAGCTTCAGCGTATTGCAGTTAATCTTTCTGATGACGTAGCAAGAGAAGAAGTATTTGCCAAAATAAATGTTGAAAGTAAAAAAGCATTAGTGATCACGGAAGGAGTAATTCCTTATCTTTCTAATGATGAGGCTGCAAAATTGTCTCACAGCATTTACCAGGTACCTGCATTCCATTTCTGGATACAGGATTACAGGCAGGGTGATGGTGTGCGTAAACGGCCCCGGGCAGTAAAGGAAATGCTTGTAAATGCTCCATTTAAATTCACTGAATCTAACCCATTACAGTTTTTTGGACGTGATGGATGGAAAGTGAGCGAGAACGTATATATGATAGAAGAGGCAAGAAAACTTGGCCGTAAATTTCCTTCAGTATTTCCCTGGAATGTATTGAGATTTTTGTTCGGTAAGAAAATGAGAAAGGAGATGAGCGAAGCTTTTGGATATGTGATGTATAGTAAATAAACTATTATTAATAAAATATATAACGTTTGTTGTTTTTTAAATAAAAAGTGCCCATTTTGCACAACATTTATTAACCAACCCTTAAAATGTTCTTATGAAGAACCTTAACTCTTTTTTTTATGCGTTTGTATCTGCATTATTTTGTCTTATAAATACTGCAAATGCCCAGTCTGAAGGAAATCCTAACCCTTCATGTACACTTTCCGATACACTGCTTACTAATAAAATATGGCTAAATACGGGCGTTAACTATAAAGAATCCGATACTACATTATTCGGTTGTGGTTATGGTGGTAATACCTACTATACAACACCTAATAATAACGTTGATTCCTTCTGGATCGTTTCAACACTTAGTACCCTATACAATCCCAGGGCTTATGATCCGTCGACCGGGTTTGCCTATACCGGACGATATTTAAATGTCGGAGATAACCCATTTATTCTTTGCACTTTAGGCTACCCTCCAAAGGATTTTTGGAGTGATTTTTCTCAAGGTGGTGGATGTTTTCCTCCAATATCAGATCGTGTTAGCCAATGGCTATCAGTATATAGCGAGGGAGGTGGCCAAAATAACGCAGCATTTGACTCATTAAACGATGGATATGCTTTTGAGCGTTGTTTTGGTCTGTGCAATAGTGACTCCTTAACCTTTGATTTGAAAATGATGGCAGATGATATCATTGATACTGTGAAAATGGATAATCATTACCTATTTGTTAGTCCAAAGACGGTTCGTGAAGAATTTACATGTGATTCAATGGTAACTGTTGATACGACGTTATTTGTAACGAGGGGCAGACACTTTTTTACAATTTGGATAAGAGACATTTTTCATGGCCATATATCTTTAGACGTTTATGGTACTATTACTTCCAAAGGTAGTGATCTCTATAAACCAAAATATGATGATAGATGCTCAACAGGCTATACAGAAATACCGCCCATGGATGTGCAAAGTGTTCTTGCAAAAAATGGTATCCATATTTCGCCTAATCCTAGCAATGGTAATTTTAATATTGATATACCAGCTACCGACGGACAATCTTTATTAATGGTTTACGATTATAGTGGTAGAAAAATATCGGAGCAGAATTTAACCGCCGGGAAAAATAATATAACGCTAAGAAATACAGTACCAGGCTGTTATCTTCTTAAGATTATCAATCAAAAAGAAACTTACAATAGTAAGATAGTAGTGGAATAGTCTTCCTCAATTAAGAATTGAGATTTATTTGATACAGCTTTTTGAGATTTTTCTTGAAAAGCTGTAACCTTTTTCATGATTGTTTACTCTAATAGACATTAAAACCACTAAACAAGATGAAAAAGAAAACAATTACTCGCCTTGCAACATGGATTGCAACCACTACAGCCTGCTCGCTTTTGTTCTTCACAAACGCTAATGCACAGAAGCTTACTGATCCTGAGATAGCTAAAGTAGCTGTTGTGGCTAACCAGATCGATATAGGGTATGCTCAGATAGCAAAAGAAAAGTCAAAGGATAAGGATGTGTTGGAATTTGCTCAGACCATGCTGAATGACCATCAGGCAATTATAGATCAGGCCGTAGCATTGGTAAAGAAACTTGGTGTGACACCCAAGGATAATTCTTTGAGTAAGAAGCTTCTGGAAGGTTCAGAAAAAACAAAGAAAATGTTGCGCTCAAAATCCGGCAATGCTTTTAATAAAGCATATATAGATAATGAAGTTGCATATCATAAAGCAGTTATCTCGGTAGTAGGAGGAACGCTGATACCACAAGCACAAAATCCTGAATTGAAGGGCCTTTTAGAAAAAGCAGCTCCTACATTCAAAGCGCATCTTGCCCATGCTGAAATGGTTCAGGCAAACTATAAAGGAAAATAGCAAACATGATAGCAAGAAGTAAAACAGGTGCCTACTTACTATTTGCTTTGGTATTTTTTATCTCTGCCTGCTCTTCTGAGTCAGACAATAAAAAACAACCTGCGAGCAGTGCGCCTGTAGAAAAGAAATACCAGGTATATACTGTTGAGATAAAGGATATGAAATTTGTTCCTGATACAATAACAGTTAATAAAGGCGATGAAGTTGTTTTTGTTAATCGTGATATAGTAGCGCATTGTGTTACCGAAGAGAAAACACATGCGTGGACTTCGTCTTCATTAGCATCCGGAGCCTCTTACCTGATCGTTGCTAAAGAAAACACAGATTATTACTGTGCAATTCATAAGGTAATGAAAGGGAAAATAATAGTACAATAAGCTTATTTAGATAGGTTGTTTCTTTTTTCATGCTGATTGATTAGACCGCTTCCATAATGGAAGCGGTTTTTATATAATTAATGACGCAATCTGCCTTTAAAATGTCGTTTAAACACCTCATTATATTCAGTAATCGAAAGTAAGTTTGTTTTACAAAAGATGAACACCATGCAAAAGATAACACCATTCTTGTGGTTTAATAACCAGGCTGATGAAGCAGCAAACTTTTACACATCTATTATCAAAGATTCCAAGATCACCGATACAATGTATTATAATGAGGCAGGCCCAATGCCGAATGGCACGGTCCTGTCTAAAACTTTTGAACTTTATGGACAGGAATATATAGCATTCAATGGCGGATCTGCTTTCCCAATCTCCCCTGCAGTATCGTTTTTTATACATTGTGAAACACAGGAGGAAGTAGACTATCTATGGGAAAAACTAGGGGAAGGTGGGCAAATACAGCAATGTGGCTGGCTTACGGATAAATTTGGTATCACCTGGCAGATTGTGCCCAATATTTTAGGTGAGTTATTACAGAGTAAGGACCGTGAAAAGGCAAAAAGGGTAATGCAGGCAATGATGAAAATGATTAAACTTGATATTCAAGGCCTTAAGCAGGCTTATGAAGGGCAATAGATATAGTTATAAAATCCTTGCAAAAGCAAGGATTTTTACTATTTTTTAAATAGGATTTTTATAAAGATTTTCTAACCTCATCTGTTATCTAAATGTTATTCATTTAATTTTGTTATAATGTGATACCTTTGATTGTTATCTTACTCGAAGATAAAAAGTACCAATAAGAGAGAAAATAATTTCTTCATTAAGCATTAAGAAAAACCTTTACTCTTATGTTAGATGTATTTGATGTCCTTGGTAAGATTAAATTCCATGTCAGAGATTCTTCACAATTTGATGGAGGGCTATGGGCTTTAGCGGGTGAGCACGAATTTGATATTTCTATTGTTGATGATGTCAAGGAAGGTCAGAATAAGCATAAGGCGATGGGAGGGGATGCATATTGTTTTCCCGTAGATAACTATCAGCATGGAGTAAACTTGATTGATGAATTATCGGATCATTTAAACCTTGAAAAACCAGCTTACGATTTTAATGCCAGGAGCAGCATTGCTTTTTCTCAAAGTAAAAAAACATATCTATTTATTGTAATAAAGCATAAGGAATCTCCATTGCCTTAGTACACACCTGCTTTATCGAATTTTTTTGTTTTCTCAATATCTACATTAAATAAATAGTCAATAAAGGACAAGTGACTTATAAAATTATCATAATCAATTTGTGGATATACCGGATGATTAAAAATTTGATATTCCAATTCAATGTTATTTGAAGGAAACAGATTGTTTTCATCAATATATAGCTTGGAACCTCTTGGTGATAAATAATGATCTGCATTTAGCTTCTGGCATATATCTACCAATGCTTCAACCTTGCATCCTTTACGCACATCTCACTGCTAAAAAGGAGTTTTTTATTGATAGAAAGATATTCCATACCGAGTCCAATTAAAGCTAAATTCAGGTCTATTAAATATGTATATTTTTTTGAAAATATTGTCTCGATCAGCGGATATATTATATCAAAATTTTTAGCTTTTGAATAAGAAAGCTGAATGGAATTCAGATGTTTTCGAAAGATGTTTCTTGAGAAATCTATTTCTACATCTTTTATTTTTCTCTGCAACCCATTATTATGCCTAACAGGCATTATAAGCATCATTTCTCCCTGCTTATTCCTTATCCTGTTACGTTGCTGCCACGATTGTTTTTCGAATTGCACATGATCATACACAACAAAAACATCAGCCTTTCTTATTAAATCAAAAAAACCCAACCACGGTAAAAAAGAGGGTTGCATTATTACACAGGTCATATATGATCCGAAGCATTAAAAATTATCTTATCCATGTATTAAAAGCAATAAAGTATCTTTTCATGGAATTGAATTATCCTTCTTAATAGTTAGAAATGAGGATGATAAAGCGTTAGAATGTAAAGATAAAATAATGCGTTATTGCTTGTAATTAAAGTGTATTAGAATGTAATTATAAAGTTATTAGTATTTAATTATAATCCTTATTTCAATGGCAATGGGCATTTTCAGGCGGTTATAACTATCTTATCACTATTAACAATCATCACAATTACAACCAGGCAAATTAATTATAGATCCTAATTAACCTTAAAAACAAAATTTTAATAGCAGAATTACTTAGTATGAAGTTAATATATTTGCCTTTATACTATCGATATTGGAATTTGATATTATTATAATTGGCGCCGGGCCGGCAGGATGCACAAGTGCATTGGCGTTGTCTAATTCAGGTTTGAAAGTCGCATTAATTGAGAAAGAATCTTTCCCCAGGGATAAGGTATGTGGAGATGCCATACCTACACGTGCCATAAAAGTACTAGCCACAATATCAGGTGAGTTAGCTGCAGCTTTTGAGAAATTTCCGGTAAAGACACTCACTAAACAAACTGAGGTTGTTTACGACAGCAAATCATTTGCGATAAACTGGAATACAGACGCCTACACTTGTACGCGCATGGAGTTTGACGGTCTATTATTCTCTCTTGTTTTACAGCATACAAATACTGAAGTATATCAGAACACAGCTATTAAGCAAATTACAAGGACTGAAGATGGATTTGTTATCCAGTCGGCAACAGGTAAATCTTTTACGACTAAATTAATTATTGGTGCAGATGGTGCACAATCTGTATCTGCGAAGCTATTAACTGACAGGAGATTAGATAGAAAACATCATATCGGCGCTGTACGTGCCTATTATACCGGGATTGAAGATGTAATACCCGGAACCAACGAGATTTATATCAACAAAGAATTTCTTCCTGGCTATTTATGGATATTCCCTTTTAATGATGGCTCAGCCAATGTTGGGTTTGGAATGTTGTCGCAACAAATCGCAGATCGGAAAATAAATATCAAGAAAGCATTTTATGATTTTTTGGAATGCACTCCACAGCTTGCAGCAAAGTTTAAAAATGCAACACTGAACGGGACATTGGAAGGGCATAGCTTACCATTGGGTTCGCGGCATGTACAAGTGTGTGGTGATGGGTTTATGCTTACCGGAGATGCTGCCTCACTTATAGATCCTATTAGTGGTGATGGCATTGGCAACGCCATGCTGAGCGGCAGATTAGCTGCAGAGCAAGCCGTTACCTGTTTTAAACAAAATGATTTCAGAGATGTTTTCATATTGTCGTATGAGAAGAAATTACGACAGGCTTTAGACAAGGAAATGAGATTTCATTACAAGGTGCAAAAAGCATTACATTCAATGCCTTTTCTGCTTGATTTAATTTTTGGGCTTACCCGTTACAAAACTGTAAGAAAATATCTCCAAAAGCTACCTTAAGCTTTTCCCGCTATATGTTTTTAATTTATCGGATCATAGGAAAGCAGGATAGCTTATCTATTATCTCAGGGCTACCTTAGACATCTATTTCTAAACTCAATAAATTTTTTTTGATGGAACAAGATCTATTTGTAAAAATGGCATTACAGGCATGGGACCAGCATATAAAAAGAGTAAACTCTTTTTTAGATAGCGTTCCTGACAATCATCTCTCTACGGAAATCGCTCCCGGTAAGAACAGGGTAACATACGTACTTGGACATCTGACTGCCGTACATGACGCAATGCTTCCTTTGCTTGGTTTGGGTGAAAGGCAATATACACACCTTGATGAAGCATTCATTAACAAGCCTGATAAAGCTGTTGAAAATCTGCCTTCTGCAGAAGAATTAAAAACCTTTTGGAATAATGCAAATAATACGCTGACAAACAAATTTAATAGCCTTTCTGCGGAGGAGTGGTTTCAAAAGCACACCCAGGTGTCTGAAGAAGATTTTGCAAAAGAACCCCACCGCAATAGGTTAAATGTGCTTATCAATCGCACTAATCATCTTGCATATCATTTAGGTCAGGTAATTTTAGCCAAGAAATAAAGAACTGCATAACAAAATATTTTTAATGCGCTGTAAATCAACATATTTATAGTGCATTAAAAATAATATTTAAAATTACTTTGAAATTATGAACGCTGTTCATTAAATTTGCACTGTGAACTAAGCGATATGGGAATTACTGAAAGAAAAGAAAGGGACAAACAGGAAATGCGTAAAAATATAATTGACGCAGCTATTTCTATGTTTTTAGAAGAAGGATTTGAAAAAACTTCTATCAGGAATATTGCTGAGAAAATTGAGTATAGCCCGGCAACAATATATCTCTATTATAAAGATAAAGATGAGCTGCTGTATGATGTGCAAGGTGAAGCGTTTACCCAAATGTTTGAATTGTTCAAAAAGGAAGCTACGTCAGAAGATCCTCTAAAACGCCTGGAACAAATTTGCCATTCGTATGTAAGGTTTGGGATCAATAATCCCGAGATGTATGATCTTATGTTCATCATCAAAGCCCCTATGAACGCAGTAGAAGAAAAAGATGAATGGCGTAATAGCGAAAACTGTTTTGATTACCTGCTAAAATGCGTGGGAGAATGCATAGAAAAGAAGTTAATAAGATTTGAAGACGTAAGTATAGCTACACTTTCCATATGGTCGATGGGGCATGGATTAATCTCACTTGACATACGCTGCCGTTTCAAAGTGATGAATATGAGCGATGAAGAGATCAGCCAGGCTATCACTAAGACTATAAATGAATACTTAAGAATGATAAAAACTTAAAATCAACTGTTATATATTTTTTTGCCACATTACTTAACACTGTTCAGTATGTTTTCAATATTCACAAAAGGAAGGTTGTTTATCGCATTAAGTTTCTCAGTATTGAGTACTATAAATACTGGTGCCCAAACAGTACTTGATGGATACATCAATGAAGCTTTTAAAAACAACAACGACATCAGAAGACAAAACTTACAGCTTGAGAAATCGCTGTATGCACTAAAAGAAGCGCGCTCACTTTTTCTGCCGAATATAGGACTGTTAGGTTCCTATACAAAAGCAGCAGGGGGCCGTACTATTGATATACCGGTTGGAGATCTATTGAATCCTGTTTACTCGACTTTAAATCAGTTGACAGAAACTAAGTCATTCCCGCAATTAAAAAACACATCGGTTTTACTAAATCCGGACAACTTTTATGATGCCAAATTCAGAACAGCTCTTCCATTAATTGATGCCGAGATCTATTATAATAACAAAATAAAAAAAGCGCTTATTACGCAGCAGCAAGCTGCAGTGAATGTATATAGGCGAGAGCTGGTAAAAGAAATAAAATTTGCTTATTGCAAATACTACCAGGCGGGCAAGGCTATAGAGATATACAACAGTGCATTAGTACAAGTAAATGAAAATATACGGGTGAATGAAAGCATGTTGCGCAATGGTGTTCGTAATAGCACATCGCTGACACGTGCGGAAACAGAAAAACAAAAAATAAACGCATCTATTACGCAGGCACAAAATGATGAAAATAATGCACAGTCTTATTTCAACTTTTTACTCAATAAGCCTTTAGAAACGCCAATAGCTCTCGATACCGATCTTTTCAAACAACAGGATCTTATTCCTGGTGAAGACATAAATGTCAGGGAGGAGCTTACTGAACTAAAAGCCACAGATCTTGTATATAACCTGAATACAAAACTTCAACGGTCTTATTTAGTTCCCAAATTAAATACATTCATAGACCTCGGCTCGCAAGGGTTTAATTGGGATGTTAATAATAAGACTGCTTACTACTTATGGGGCGTAAACTTTGAATGGGACTTATTTGCAGCCGGGAGAAACCAGTATAAAATAAAACAGGCCGCACTCGATGTTCAATCAGTTGAAGCCCAATACGACCAATCTGAAAAGACATTTGCACTTCAATTATCGCAGGCAAAAAATAATTATAACACGGCGGTAGCCAATTACAATAGTGCAAAAACCCAACTTTCATTAGCAAGCAAATATTATAACGATCAAATGAAAGTATATAAAGAAGGCCAGCTGCTTTATATAGAATTACTGGATGCGCTAAACCAGCTAACAGATGCTCAGCTGCAGTTGTCAGTGAGCGTTGCTAATGTGCAGGTAGCGCTGGCCGATATAGAACGTTGTAATGCATCTTATCCTCTTGATAAAAACAATTAAAAAAAATAAAATCAGCAATATGAAAAACATTCATGCGATCTTATTATTTATTCCGGGAGCAATGCTCATCGCTTCCTGCATACATAGATCAGAAGCCGCAAAATCCATTGATACAGAAACTATCCCAGTAAAAGTAATGAGCCTGGATAGGCATAATGATCTTGCATCCATTTCTGTTTCTGGACAATTCACGACAGATGATGAAGTAAACCTCTCTTTTAAAACAGGCGGTGTTATTAATCGCATTTATGTAAAAGAAGGTGATCCAATAAAAAAAGGACAACTATTAGCGACACTAAACTTAACGGAAATAGATGCACAGGTACAACAGGCTAAACTGGGGTATGAAAAAGCTACCCGTGATTACCAGCGCATAACCAATCTATATAATGATAGCGTTGCCACATTAGAGCAATTACAAAATAGCAAAACAGCTCTTGAGCTTTCAAAACAACAATTGAACACTGCTGCATTTAATCGCACTTATTCTGAAATACATGCTCCTGAAAATGGCTTTGTATTACGCAAGATGGCTAATGAAGGGCAGGTGATGAGCAGTGGTACAGCAGTTTTTCAGACAAATGGTGCTAAATCTACCGGCTGGCTGCTAAGGGTTGGTGTAAGCGATAAGAATTGGTCGGCTATTCATTTGAATGACAAAGCTGTAATAAACATATCATCTAATGACAAAGATTACAGTGGTATTGTAGCCCGCCGTTCAGAAGGTGTAGATCCGGTTACAGGTTCTTTTACTATAGATATAAAACTTACAGGAGACAAACCCGCTGCTATTGCTTCAGGAATGTTTGGTAAGGCAATAATTGATGTAGCGAATAGCAAAACCAATACTGCAAATAATTGCTGGGCAATACCGTATGATGCGATCCTAGATGGCGATGGCAGCACTGCTTATGTATTTGTGACAGATGACAACAAAACAGCCAAAAAAGTAAAAGTAACCATATCTGCTATTGAAAAAGATAAAGTGATTATTAGTGATGGGTTGCAGACCGCTAAAGAACTTATCATTTCAGGCAGTGCTTATCTCACTGAAAATAGCGCTATCAGGGTTATTCAATAAATAATAAAAAGAACCACGATGAAAATATCAGATTACGCCGTAAAAAATTACCAGTTCACACTCGTAATTTTTATCATGGTCATTGTTTTGGGTATCACAACGATATTCACTATGCCACGTTCTGAAGATCCGGAATTACATGCACCTACATTTCCAATTATTATAGTATATCCCGGTACCAGTCCAAAGGATATGGAAGAACTGGTGGTAAAGCCATTGGAGAAGGAGATCTACAGCCTCGAAAATATCAAGCGTCTCCGCACTACAATTGGTGATGGTGTTGCAGTAATTCGTGTAGAATATAAATACAACAGCAATGTAGATTCAAAATACCAGGAGATAGTGCGTGTGGTGAACAGTAAGAGAAGTGATCTGCCTCCTGATATTTTAAGTATTGATGTGAAAAAATTCCAGCCATCAGATGTGAACATTATGCAGATAGCACTTGTGTCTGAAAATGCACCAAGAGACAGGTTGAATTACTATGCAAAAAAACTGCAGGATGAATTAGAAAAAGTGCCACCATTGAAAAACGTGGAGATACATGGGTTGCCCGATCAGCAAGTGCGCATTGAATTGCAGCTTGAGAAGCTTGCCCAGATGCACATCCCAATTTCTGCTATAATAAACAATCTGCAAAGTGAGATAGCTGATATCCCGGGAGGTAGTGTAGATGCCGGTAATCGCACATTCAATATTAAAACAAATAGCAACTACAAATCTCTCGATGAGATAAGTAATACTATTATCTATTCCGCTGACGGGAAGAATATTTTTCTGAAAGATGTTGCCAAATTGTATTATGGATTTGAGAATGAGAAATACCAGACACGTCTAAACGGACATCGTTGTGTATTTGTAGTAGCTGCGCAGAAGGATGGTGAAAATATTAGCAGCACACAGAAGCTCTATAAGCCAGTTATTGAGAAGTTTAAGAAAACGCTGCCTTCCAACATTGATCTCGTTCAGAATTTCGACCAGGCAAACAATGTTAATAATAGGTTAGGCGGATTGGGACGAGATTTTCTTATCGCTATTTTGCTGGTTGCCATTACATTATTACCACTTGGATTCAGGTCTGCAATAATAGTTATGATCTCCATTCCTCTGTCATTGTCAATTGGAATTGTTCTGTTGCATGTATTTGGCTATAGCCTCAATCAGCTAAGTATAGTGGGGCTGGTAGTAGCACTAGGTCTGTTAGTTGATGACAGTATCGTAGTGGTAGAGAACATAGAAAGATGGATGCTCGAAGGCCATTCACGCATGGAAGCCACACTGAAAGCAACTGGACAGATTGGTATGGCAGTGGTTGGTTGTACAGTTACGTTGATCATTGCATTTATGCCATTAGTGTTTCTTCCTGAGGGTGCGGGCGATTTTATTCGTAGCCTGCCGTTAGCAGTTATATTATGTGTAGTAGCCTCCATGGGAGTGTCTCTTACCATCATACCATTTCTCTCGAGCAGACTTTTGAAAGAACATGTTGGCAATCCTGAAGGAAATATTTTTATGCGTGGATTAAAAAAAGTGATTCATGGCAGCTATTCACGTCTTCTGGATGTTGCGTTGAATAAACCTTTTGTTACTATTATGTCTGCAGTAGCAATTTTTGCCGGAGCTATCTTCCTGTTTAAGACTATCGGTTTTAGTCTTTTCCCCTCCTCCGAAAAACCACAGTTCTTTGTAAACATAACCACTCCGCCTCAGTCCAGTCTTTCATATACCAATAGTATTGCTCATAATATTGAAGGCGAATTGAAAACAGAGTCAATGATAAAATATTTTGCTACAAATGTTGGCAAAGGCAATCCAAGGATCTATTATAATGAAACACCGGAAAATGAGCGATCTGACTATGCCCAAATATTTGTGCAGCTTGATGAGAACACAGCGCCTGATAAGAAATTTGCTTTAATTGAAAAACTAAGACATAAATGGGATCCTTATCCGGGAGCAAAAGTGGAAGTGAAAAATTTTGAACAAGGGCCTCCGGTTGTAGCGCCGGTTGAAGTGAGATTGTTTGGAGAAGACCTCGATACGTTGCGTGCATTGGCGTCAAAAGTGGAAGATATGTTGAAGAAGACTGCAGGAACCATTTATGTTGACAATCCGGTAAGCATACTGAAGTCAGATATCAGAGTAGCTATTAATAAGGAGAAAGCCCAATTACTGGGAGTGCCCACTGTCAATATCGATCGTATTGTTCGTCTTGCTGTTGCAGGGTTAAAGATGGGACAATACACCGATGATAATAGTAATGACTACGACATCATGCTTACCACTGCAAAGCCGGAAAGACCCACATTAGATGTATTTAATAATCTTTATGTGAATAATAGCCAGGGGACGGCGATTCCCATTAGCCAGGTAGCTGATCTAAAGCTTGAAACATCACCTCTAAATATTAATCACCAGGAAAAAAAGCGAGTAGTGTCTATTAAGGCTAATGTTCAAAAGGGCTTTTTAGTAGACAGAGTTATTAATGATGTGACCGGTAAAATGGACAAAATGCAGCTCCCTGAGGGTTATTCTTATGAGATGGGTGGAGAAGTTGAGTCAAAAAATGACTCATTTGGTGGATTTGGAAGCATTATTATTGTGACAGTTTTCTTATTTATAGCAGTGCTTATCCTTGAGTTCAGGACGTTTAAGAGTACATTAATAGTATTATCAGTGATACCATTGGGGGTTGTTGGGGCTGCTATTGCATTGTGGCTTACCGGTAATTCATTGTCATTTGTTGCAATAATTGGGTTGATCGCACTTGCAGGTATAGAAGTGAAGAACACGATATTGTTGGTGGACTTTACTAATCAGCTGCGGGCACAGGGCAAAAGCCTTGATGAAGCCATCAGAGAGGCAGGTGAAGTGCGTTTTTTACCCATCATACTTACATCTCTTACAGCCATAGGGGGGCTTATGCCAATAGCCATATCTACTAATCCATTGGTATCTCCATTAGCTATTGTTTTGATAGGTGGCCTGATAAGCTCTACCTTATTATCGAGGATTGTAACTCCAGTGGTTTATAAACTAATGCCGCCGCTTATTTCAAAAGACAAGTGATCACAAAGTTTTCTGTAATGAAAGGAGCCTCCCTATAAAAAGGCTCCTTTCATTAACAGTTTCGTTATTTTATTAAGCTTTGGGATTAAACTCACCCATGCAGAAAAAATAAAATTGTTTTGCAGTCTCGATACATTCGTTATATGTTACCGGCTTAATGATATATGATGTAGCCCCTATTTCCATACATTCCTGCATCTCTATATCGTTCACAGACGTAGAAAAGATGACAACGGGTATGCTTTTATAACGATAATTGTTTTTGAGTATTTTAAGGGTTTGAGTGCCATTCATCAATGGCATATTTAGATCCAGCACAATAAGGGTGGGCAACTTCATTTCTATATTTATTTCATCAAGATATGTTATTACCTTTTCGCCATTATCCACAAAGTGAACGATTTCCTGCAGCCCGATTTCATTAAAGGCATCAGCCATAATGAAACGATCTTCCCGATCATCATCAGCCAATAAAATTTTTACCCTATCATCCATACCTACAAGCAAAGTACAACAATTTATCGAACGGTTTTCTCCTTTAGAATATGCTTAACAGCTATCCTTGTTGCTCATATAAAAACAATTCATGTTATTTTAAGTAGCTGTATAATTAAAAAAGTCTGCTGTAGAGAACAGCAGACTTGTCAAAACAAAAAATAAAAAACACAAACCGTGCCTAAGATAATAAAATTATAATAGACCGTATATTATATTTTTAAAAAAAGAAATTAAGTAAAATAATAATCAATATTCTTTATAGGGAATAAGCAGCTATTTTATTTTTTAGAGAATATTTAGTATTGGTTGCGTTGGAAAAATATCGCTTATGGAGAGGTTGTTTTTCGTGAGCCAGGTGTTGATGTCGTAATGAACAAGGTCATTTTCATCATTAACGGAATGTGCAATGACAATTATATCATATTGCACCCCCTTATAATCCTCTTTCAGGGCTTTTAATGGATTGCCTGATAAAAGATAATACAGCATAAACATTTTCCTGTTAGTCTGGTCATAAGGAGAAACAGCCACACATTCGATATTGCTTATTGAAGGCAAATTTTTATCGAATGCATATCCTACTATGCGCTGCAAATTTCTGCACAAAGCAGTAGCTTGTTCCAATGTATATGGTGCACGTTGCATATGATTTATATCCTCTGAGAAAATGAGCGTATAAAATTATATGATTTAAGTCGAAGTTAATACAATTTTTTTATTCTTATTCTGTTATAAAACTTAAAAAATTATTCTTTTATACACAGCATGATAGATTTAATATTGGTTGGTGCTGCTCATTGTCTTTATATTTGGACATTAAACTAAGAGTCATGAAAAAAGTGTTAATTATATTATTGGTTCTTGTTCTTGGTGGTATCGCCATTGGTATTTTTCTATACAATAAGCCGCACGCTAAGGTAGAAAACGCCAAAGGGATTTCAATTAATGCAGTAGACCTAGCGAAGGCTTTTAGCACAGATGAAACTAAAGCTGATGCCCAATATCTGAATAAAGCAATTGTGGTCACTGGTACGGTTTCAGAAGTGGATAAAAACCAGGACGGGGGTACAATGATCGTACTCAAAACAAATGATCCTGTTGCCGGGGTACAATGTGCTATGCGCGATAAGGGTGTTAGTGCAGAAAAAGGCAGGGATGTGACAATAGAAGGTTTTTGTTCAGGTAATGATATTACCGGAGTCTCACTGACCGGCTGTATTTTAAAATAGTTACCTTAGCATTAAGTCCTATCATTATGTCTTTTTAAATATTTTTTTAATGTTTAATAATAAAATTAATTACCTAATACCTGTAGCAATATTTTCTACGTTATTAATTGTCGGTCTATATAGCTGCTACAATGACAATGCAACTAAGCTATACCCTAACTCTAACAATAATTCCCCCGGTAGTTCTGTTACCTGCGATACAACGAGAACCATCAGTTTTTCAAATGATGTGCTGCCTATCTTTTTGCAAAATTGCGCATTGAGCGGCTGCCATGATGAGGCTACTGCACAATATGGATTTATGTTAGATAATTATGCACACGTGTTCAATGTTGTGCAGAGTGGCAGGCTGGTTGGTTGCATCACACATTCTAACGGATATATAGCCATGCCTCAGAATGCAAATAAGCTACCTGAGTGCCAGATAGAGACAATCATCAGATGGATAAATGAAGGAACGCCTAACAATTAGCGTTTTAAGCAGCCTTGAAATATTCATAACTCCCTAATTTTACACAAACGTTACATTATGCGCAAAGCTCTATTTTTATTTGTATTAACCTTGCTGACCACCAATTTATTTGCGCAAAACGATACATCGGTAAATGATCTTTCCCGTATGCTGGATACAGGCAAGGGTAATTCGAACAATGATTATGTACTTGGTACTTTTAAGAGCACCAGGCTAATCAATGGTCATACTGTTGAAAATTTAGGCGCGGGAACCCTTGATTTTAGAATATCACATCGTTTTGGGCAGCTAAACCAGGGAGCACAAAATTTCTTTGGGTTGGATGATGCCACTACTAAATTAGGGTTTGATTACGGTATTACAGACTGGCTGATGGTAGGCGTTGGCAGAAGTACTTTAAATAAGGAATACGATGGTTTCGCTAAAGTAAGATTGTTGCGTCAAAAAACTCATGCTATGCCTGTTTCACTTAGCTATATAGGTGTTATATCATTACAGGACATGCCGGTTCCATCATTGCCACAAGGTGAAAAATATTACTTCAGTAACCGGTTATATTATGTAAATCAACTGCTAATAGCGCGAAAATTCAATGATTGGCTGTCATTGCAGGTAATGCCGACAATAATACATTATAACCTGGTTGATTCAGCTAATGACAAGAACAATATACTATCAGTAGGTGTTGGGGGCCGTATAAAAGTATCGCATCGTATCGCAATAACCGGAGAATATTATTACGTTATCCCGGGTACAGAATTGCATGGACAGTATTATAATTCGTTGTCTGTTGGCATTGATATTGAAACAGGCGGGCACGTATTTCAATTATTTTTTACAAATTCCCCAGGTATAACAGAACGTACATTTATTGCCCAGACTACTGATAGCTGGGCGAAGGGACAAATCCATTTTGGATTTAATATTTCGCGTGTGTTTACTATTGTCCAGCCTAAAGGATTTGAAAATTCACGGAATAAAATTTGGTAATCGTCTAAACCTTAGGAACAAATTACCGTCAAATTATACTTCCAGAGTCCATATACTACCTACAATTTATTTCTTACTTACCGACAATGTTTTATATGTGAATTTTACATAAAACAGGTGGAGGTTAGAATATCATTTTATTTATGAAGCGTTATTAACCATTTGCAAATCAATAACAAAAGAGAATATCTAATTGTCATAGATGATAAATAACTTCACCCATAAATATTCCCATAATGATTCGAAATCTAGCTTATAGCCTTAAGCAATCTAATGCTATTTTTAGAAACATATTGCTTACGACAGCATTTTTTGTGTCATTTATTTTTACCGCTTATTCACAAAAAATCGTCGGAGGGCAATTAGTGATAAATCTGCCCACCACTGTATTTGGAGATACAACAAAGGCTCTTTTATCACTCCCCGGAGATTACGATAGTACAACAACACATTATCCGTTAATTGTTTTTTTGCATGGCTCAGGTGAGGCGGGTACTGTTATCGATACTCTGCTGCGCACTGCTTTGCCGATGCGTATAGCAGACGGGCTTAAAATGGAATTTACAAATCCCAAGGACAAGAGATTGTACAAGTATATTGTAGTATCTCCTCAGGCTCCCTCGTGGTCGTACCAGGAGACACATGTGAAATGTATGCTCCCCGTGCTTATTAGCCGCTATAGAATTGATACTAATAGGATTTACATAACAGGTCTTTCGGCTGGTGGATATGGTACATGGACAGGTATCACTGATGATACTGCCTTCTGTAAAAAACTTGCTGCAATAGTACCCATCAGCGCTGCCACATTAGAAAATTACAGAACTCCCAAGATTAAAAATGCTGCTAAATATGGTATACCTGTATGGGAAATATGTGGAACAGCAGATGCATTTTATGATTCAGATAAGGTTTATGTTGATACCTACATTAATAAAAACAGACCTGTTATTCCCGGTGTGTTAACAAGTTTGGTGGGCGTTGGCCATTCTGCATGGGATCAAGGGTATGATCCTACCTGGAGCGATACCACAGCTACAGGCAGTAAAATGAATGTTTATCAATGGATGTTGCAATATACCCGTGGAGGAGTTCCTGATACGTCAGGTACTATTATTGGCTGCGGTGGTAAAAAACGATATATAATTAAAGGAGGCGATAAAGGGTCATCAATTAATGGAGCTACTTTTAGCTATTCACCAGGGGATACCTTAACGTTTAAGTTCTCCTCCAATCCATATTCCTATTTTAACCTGACGAATATTCATGGCACCCCCACCTGTCCTGTTACTATAACCAATGAAGGCGGTCAGGCAAAGATGTCAACAGGGATGTCGTTATTAAACTGTACG
>Ga0134128_10000089_pt1 | contig 122135 bp, 114 predicted proteins | sample KB31754_FD_96462 | JGI IMG/M metagenome (GOLD analysis project Ga0134128, IMG submission 96462) | Terrestrial soil microbial communities with excess Nitrogen fertilizer from Kellogg Biological Station, Michigan, USA - KB3-175-4 | ecosystem: Environmental > Terrestrial > Soil > Unclassified ... | reverse complement strand
GGAGAGACATTTAAGGATGTCCCGTGGGGCGGCGACAATCACGATATCTGGATCGACCCGAAGAATCCGGATCACTTTGCGTTGACGAATGACGGCGGATTGATGATTACGACTGTGCACGGGCGCGGATTTCATCGCGTGTCGCTGCCGATTGGGCAGATGTATCACGTCACCGTGGACAATCAGGTTCCGTATTACGTCTACAGCAATATGCAGGACGATGGAAATATGCGCGGGCCGAGTTTGTCGGAGGGCGGATATGGATATGGCGGGCCGCAGGAAGTTGGATGGGACCACGGAATGGGCGGGTGCGAATCCGGTTGGACCGTGCCGGATGTTACCGATCCAAACATCGTTTGGGCGACGTGCTATGGGGACGAGGTGACGCGCTGGGACGCGAAAACGAAGATGGCGCGTTCTGTGAGTCCTTGGCTGCACACTCTCGATTCGCCGCCGAACGACACGAAATACCGCTGCCATTGGACGCCACCGCTGGCGATTGATCCCTTCGATCACAACACTGTGTATTACGGCTGCCAGGTGATTTTCAAGACGGTGAATGCGGGGCAGAGCTGGACGATTGCGAGCCCTGATCTTTCCACGCATGACCCGAGCCGGATCGTTCCGTCGGGCGGACTCGAAGGCGATAACCTTGGACAATTCTACGGCGAAGTGGTGTTTGCGATTGCGCCATCGCAAATTCAGAAGGGACTGATTTGGGCGGGAACGAATGACGGGCAAGTGTGGTACACGAAAGACGGCGGCGGCCAGTGGACGAATGTCACGAAGAACATTTCGGGGCTGCCCGCATGGGGAACCGTCACGAGCATCCAACCTTCGCATTTCGATGCGGGGACGGCATACATCTCAGTGGATTTCCACTTAATGGATAACCGGGATCCCTTCATTTACAAGACGACGGATTTTGGACAGAGTTGGACGAAAATCAGCGATGGATTGCCGAAAGGAGAATTGGCGTACGTTCGCGTGATTGCCGAGGATCCGAACTGCAAAGGACTCTTGTTTGCGGGCACGGGGAACGCGCTGCACTATTCGCTCGACGATGGCGCGCACTGGACGATGTTCGACAAAGGTTTGCCGCATTCCACGGTTTCGTGGGCCGTGGTACAGAAGCAATTTCACGATCTGGTGGTGTCGACATACGGGCGGGGACTTTATATTTTGGACGACATTACGCCGCTCGAAGAAATGGCAAAAAACAAGTCCGACGAACAGGTGCGATTGTTTGAACCGCGCGCGACTTACCGGTTCGTGCGGGGCGGGGGCGCTGCGATCACATACGCCTTGAAGACGGAAGTAAAAGCGAACGCGGAGAGTAAAGAGGCAGACAAGAAAGACGCTACCGACGATATGGCACAAGCTGGCTCAGAGAGCGCGGACAAAACTAAGGGTCCAGTGCAAATTGACGTCCTCGATTCGAATGGCAAGGTGGTCAGAAAATTGAAAGCGCCCGGCAAGGCAGGAATGAATCGGGTGGAGTGGGACCTGCACTACGAACCGCCGAAGCTGGTGGCTCTGCGCACAGCGGCTCCTGACAATCCGCACATCTGGGACGAGGTGCGGTTTCGGGACAAGGACTCGCGCCCAATCACGCATTGGGGGCTTGATCCGGCGGAAGTAGGGCCGATTGTGGCGCCGGGAAAGTACACGGTGAAACTCACAGTAAACGGGAAGAGCTACACGCAGCCGCTGACAATTTTGCGTGACCCAAATGTTCCGAGCAGCGATGCGGAGATTGAATCTTCCGTGAAAACGCTGTTGCGCATACGCGACGACATCACGACTACTTCGGATATGGTGAATCAGATCGAGTGGATGCGGAAACAGCTTGGCGACGTGGAGTCAATGCTGAAGGATGAAAAGACAAAAGGCGATTTGCTGAAGTCGGTGAAAGAGATGGACGAGAAGCTACAAGGGGTTGAGTTCAAACTGATCGCGCGCGTAGAGGCGAACAGCGACGACAAGTATTTCGTGTCGGCTTACAAAGTGTATCTGAACCTGCTGTGGCTGAACGGCGAAGTGGGTTCCGGCGCAGGCGACGTGGCAGGAGGTGCAGCGTTTCCGCCAACGGATACGGCTTTGAGTTTGTTGCAAATGATCGAGAAGGATTTGGCATCAGCGAAGGCTGATTATCAGAATTTGATCAGTAAGGATATTCCCGCGTTCAATCGCTCGCTCGCGGAGCATGGAGTGATTCCCGTCACGGCGGTCGGTCCGGCGCCGGATGCGGGCGCAGGCGGAAATCGATAAAGTCTCAATCGTGGAAGTTTGGCAATAGAGTGCCGCGTTTACCGCGGACGCATCGATGAGGCTTGCTATTTGGTGTTGCCCCAGATATCGCCTACGGTGAAACCTTCCGGGAACGGGTCATCGCTCTCAAGAACATATTGAGAAAAGCCGGTGATCCACGCGCGTCCGCTGATGGTGGGAATAACGGCCGGATACGTGCCAACGCGCGATTCGCCGATGAGGCGGCCCGTGAACGTGGTGCCCAGAATTCCTTCGTGAACAAAGTCCTGGTGGAGCGGCAGCGCGCCTTTCGCGTGCAATGCGGCCATTTTTGCGCAAGTGCCGGTGCCGCAGGGCGAGCGGTCCAGCGCGCCGGTCCACGATGAGGGACGACTCCAATCAAGCTTCCCCGTTGATACGATTACCGCGTTCTTGCGATGAACTTCCGGCGTGGACGGAGACGCTGAGAGCTGTGCGATGGTGATTCCTGAGATCGCGGGATTTTCAGGATGCGCGACGGGAAGCTGCTCCGCCGCCGCGGCTTTGATCATTTCTCCGACGCGAACGATGTCGCGGGCTTCGTTCGGCTCCAGACGGATTCCCAAAGGTTCGGCGTCCGCGATAACGTAGAACATCCCTCCATAGGCGACGTCCACCTTAACAGTGCCCAGTCCCTGCACTTCAATCGGCGCATCGAGATGGACGGCGAAGGCGGGGACGTTTTGAAATGTGACGCGAGTAACTTTTGAATTCTCGATTTCAGCTTCGACTTCGATGAGACCAGCCGGCGTGTCCAATTTCAGGCGCATGGTGCGGCCAGTTACGGGAATGATGCCGGTTTCCAGCAGCACAGTGACGACGCAAATCGTGTTCGTGCCGGACATTGGCGGATACTCAACCTGCTCCATGATGATGAAGCCGGCGTTCGCGTCAGGATGCGCGGGCGGGAGAATTAAATTGCAATTGGATGCAGGGTAGCCGCGGGGCTCGCGGAGCATCAACTTACGAAGGCCATCGGCGTGCGTCTCGAAGTAAACTTTTTTCTCGAACATCGTTTTGCCCGGCACATCGGGAACTCCGCCGATAATGACGCGACCCGGCTCGCCACAAGCGTGAGCGTCGACTGCAGAAATCATCCGCGAGAACTGCACGGGTGCCTCCAGAAGTGCGAAGAAGTGAAAGAGAGCAAACGCCTTGTATATAGTATATTTAACGGGTTATATTGCAATGTTTCAGAGACGGCGGCGAAGTCTGCGCCTGCTTATTGTGCTTCTGATGAAGCAAAGAGTTTATGCGAGAACAAGTTAGTCGTATTCGGATAATCGATTCTCATACGGGCGGCGAGCCGACGCGTGTTGTTATTGCGGGGGGGCCAGCGCTGGGCGGCGGTCCACTGTCCGCCCGGCTGGCTCGATTTCGAGAGGAATTCGACTGGTTCCGGTCGGCGGTGGTGAACGAACCCCGCGGATCGGATGCAGTTGTGGGCGCTCTGCTGTGTGAACCGGAAGATCCGTCGTGCACGGCGGGCGTGATTTTTTTTAACAACGTTGGCTACTTGGGGATGTGCGGTCACGGGACGATCGGTTTGCTGGTAACTCTGAAGCACCTCGGGCGGCTTAAGGCTGGCGAGCATCTCATCGAAACGCCGGTAGGAAAGGTGACGGCGCAGCTGCACGAAACGGGCGAAGTGTCCGTCGACAATGTGGTGAGTTATCGCACAGGCGCGGGGATTGGCGTCGACGTGCCCGGGCACGGCTTGGTCACAGGCGACGTGGCGTGGGGCGGGAACTGGTTTTTCCTGCTGAAAGAGCACGGCATGGAAATTTCCTTTGCAAACATCGAAAGATTGACTGAATTCACGTGGCAAGTTCGCCAGGCAATTACACGCGCAGGCATCAGGGGCAAGAACGGCGAGGAAATCGATCACATCGAGTTATTTGGTCCTTCCAAGATTCCCGGCGTGAATAGCAAGAATTTTGTGCTGTGCCCGGGGAAGAGCTATGACCGTTCGCCGTGCGGAACCGGCACGTGCGCGAAGATGGCGTGCCTCTACGCGGACGGCAAATTGAAAGAAGGCGCGATCTGGCGGCAAGAGAGCATTGTTGGGAGCGTGTTCGAAGGCAGCGTCAAGGTTCGGGACGGGGCGCCAGATGGCCATGTGTACCCAAGCATAAAAGGGTCGGCGTACATTGATGCAGAGGGCGACCTGATCCTCGACGAACACGATCCGTTTCGTTTCGGAATTACAAAATGAGGGCGGGAGCCTATGACGTAGTGATTATCGGCGCGGGGATCGTCGGCGCTGCCTGTGCTTGGGCTTGCGCGAACGAGGGACTGCGCGTCGCGGTGATCGAAGCGGACACCATTGGAGGAGGAGCGACCGGGGCGGGAATGGGCCACCTGGTGGTGATGGACGATTCCGAGGCGCAGTTCGCCTTGACTCGATACTCGCGTTCATTATGGCAGCAGCTTGCGAAGGAATTGCCGGGCGATGTGGAGTACGAATCGTGCGGAACGATTTGGGTGGCCGCCGACGAAGAGGAGATGAAGGCCGTCTGGCAAAAAAACGAATTTTACGAGACGCGCGGCGTGCAGGCAGAAGTTCTGGATGCGAAAGCGCTGCGCATGGCGGAGCCGAACCTGCGGGAAGGGTTAGTTGGCGGGTTGCGAGTGCCTGGCGACGCGGTGATTTATGCGCCGTGCGCGGCGCGATTTTTAATTGAACGAGCGCAGTCGCGCGGCGCCGACTTGTATCTTCCGCGCGTGGTGACGGAGATCACGGCTGAAGGTGTGCGGTTAAATGACGGCACCGTCATGGCCGCTCACCGAGTGGTGAATGCAGCGGGAACGTGGTCGCCGATGCTGACGCCGGGGATTGAAGTGAAAAAACGAAAAGGGCACTTGGTGATTACCGAACGATATGCGGGATTCGTGAAGCACCAGCTGGTGGAGCTGGGATATTTGAAGAGCGCGCACTCGATGACGACGGAGTCGGTCGCGTTCAACGTGCAGCCGCGTCGCACGGGTCAGATGTTAATCGGATCGTCGCGGCAGTTCGATGTGGAGGGCAAGGAAGTCGATGCGAATATTTTGAGGCACATGCTGCAGCGAGCAGCGGACTTCTTGCCGGGAGTGAATCGATTGTCGGCGATTCGTGGTTGGACGGGTTTTCGCGCGGCAACGCCCGACAAATTACCGCTGATCGGTCCGTGGGCCGGCCGCGAGAATTTATTTCTTGCCACGGGACACGAAGGCCTGGGTATTACGACATCACTGGGAACCGCAAAGCTGCTTGTAGATCAATTGCTGCGGCGCGCGACGGAAATTCCGATCGGCCCGTATTTGCCCTCGCGCGTTCCCGAAGGCGTACATGCCTAAGGCTGTTTCAGTGACGGTGGATGGCGCGCAAGTTGACGCGACGGAGGAGATGACGGCACTAGCCGTAATTCTTTTGAGCGGCACGACGACTCTGCGCCGTTCGGTGAGCGGCGAGCCGCGCGGCGCGCTGTGCGGAATGGGCGTGTGCTTCGAATGCCGAGTGACGATTAATGGAGAACGCCATTGCCGGTCTTGCCAGATAAAATGCGCGCACGCAATGGACATTCGAACGGATGAATAATTCGCGGCGCAGCTTCGATGTGCTGGTGGTGGGCGCGGGACCCGCGGGAATCGCGGCGGCGTGTTGCGCGGCAGAAGCCGGCGTGCGCGTGGGGGTCGTTGACAATAATCCGCGTCCAGGAGGGCAGATCTGGCGAGGCGAAACGCAGAATTCGGATGTTGCAGACGCGGCGAGCTGGTTTCGAAAGCTCGCTGGTTCGCGCGCGGAAATTTTGACTCCGATGGAAGTGTTCGCGCAGCCGGAAGTCGGCAGACTCACCGCGGCATCTTCGGACGGCGTGTGCGAGTTGAGTTACAAGAAGCTGATTCTGTGCACAGGAGCGCGCGAGCGTTTCCTGCCATTTCCGGGATGGACGCTGCCGAACGTGATGGGCGCGGGGGGATTACAGGCGGTGGTCAAGTCAGGAATGAACATTGCAGGCAAGAAAGTGGTGGTCGCCGGAAGCGGGCCGCTGCTTTTGGCCGTCGCTGCGCATTTAAAGGCGCACGGAGCCGGCGTGCGTGCGATTGCGGAACAGGCGTCGTGGTCGCGACTGGTTCGATTTGGCATGACGCTGGCATCTCGCGGACGGAAGATCTCTCAGGCATTTCAGCTGAAGAAGCAGCTTTCGCGCATTGCGTTTCGTGCAGGGTGTTGGGTAGTTTCCGCGGAAGGGAATGGCAAGGTCGAAAGTGTGACGTTGCGAACCGAACGCAAGACATGGAAGGAGTCTTGCGATTATCTGGCCTGCGGATTTCATTTGGTGCCGAATGTGGAGCTGGCTTCGCTCATCGGTTGCGAATTGCGCGGAGGATTTGTGCGAGCCGACGAGTTTCAGGAAACCTCGGTTGCGGGAGTTTATTGTGCGGGTGAGCCGACGGGCATTGGCGGGCTGGAGCTGTCCATTGCAGAGGGACAGATCGCCGGATTCGCGGCGGCGGGACAGCGCGACAAGGCGCGGGAGTATTTTAGCGAGAGAAAAGGTCAACGCCGGTTTTCCTCAGCGCTGGAGCGTGCATTTGCGCTTCGGGAGGAGTTGAGGACGCTGCCGAGCGCAGAGACAATCGTTTGCCGGTGCGAAGATGTGAGGTTGGGCCGGCTGCGAGAACAATCGTCCTGGCGCGCGGCGAAATTGCAGTCCCGCTGCGGAATGGGACCGTGCCAGGGCCGGATCTGCGGGCCCGCGGTGGAATTTTTGTTTGGGTGGAAAGCGGAGTCCGCGCGTCCGCCAATTTTTCCGGTGCCGATTGAGAGCTTTGCCGCGACCGCATGCACTGAATGAATGTGGCAACACACAAGGAGCGTCAATGAACTGGACAGGGGTGATGCCGGCGATTACGACGTGCTTTGACCGCGACTACAAGATAGATCACGATTTCGTTGCGAATCATTGCCGCTGGCTGGTGGAACATGGATGCACGGGAATCGTGCCGCTGGGGTCGCTTGGAGAAGGTGCGACGCTCGAATACGCGGAAAAAGTCGCTGTGATCGAGACTTGCGTGCATTCCGTAGGCAAGAAAGTGCCCGTCGTAGCGGCGATATCATCGCTGCGGACCACGGAAGCAGTGGAATTGGCGAAGGCCGCGGCAGATAAGGGATGCGCTGGCGTGATGATTTTACCTCCGTATGTCTATCGCGGGGACTGGCGAGAAATGAAATCGCATGTGGTGGCAGTGCTGCGTGCGACGAAACTGCCGTGCATGCTTTACAACAATCCCGTCTCATACAGGACGGATTTTGTGCCGGAACAAATCGCCGAACTGGCGAACGAGCACAAAAATCTGGAGGCAGTAAAGGAATCAAGCACCGACGTGCGGCGCGTGACGGCAATCCGCGCGTTGCTTGGAGATCGGCTGGCGGTGTCCATGGGCGTCGATGACGCAGTTGTCGAAGGCGTGCAAGCGGGTGCGGTAGGATGGATCGCCGGGCTCGTCAATGCGCTGCCAGAGGAGTCCGTGGATTTGTTTCGCTTTGCCGCCGAAGGAAAAATCGAAGAGGCTGCGGCGATTTATAAATGGTTTTTGCCGCTGTTGCGGATGGACACGGTTCCGAAATTCGTGCAGTTGATTAAATTGGTGCAGCAGGAAGCTGGAATGGGGAACGCGCGAGTGCGTCCGCCGAGGATGGAACTGGAGGGCAAGGAATTGGAGGAGGCGAGAATGATTATCCGAACTGCCCTGAAAACGCGGCCGGGACGCCATGCGGAGCGCGAAACCACTCGAGCATAGATATCGATATTGCGGCAAAAGGAGTTTGCAATGGGATTAACCGGCAGATCGATTCTCGGGAATGAATTAGCCAAGGCGGACGGCAAGATATTCCACGCGATAAATCCCGCCACGGGGCAGGAGCTTGAGCCGAATTATTACTCTGCCAACGCGAAAGAAACCGACTCTGCCGCGCGAAAGGCGGCGAGCGCGTTCCCTGAATACAGCGGAGCGTCCGGGAAAGCAAGAGGCGCGCTACTGAGAAAAATTGCGGAGGAAATCGAGGGTCTGGGCGACGATTTGGTCACGCGAGCCGTGCAGGAAACGGCTTTGCCGCCCGCAAGGATCAAGAATGAAACGGCGCGAACGTGTTTTCAGCTTCGATTGTTTGCGGCGGTGGTGGAAGAAGGATCATGGGTCAACGCGCGAATTGACAGAGGCGATCCCGGACGTAAGCCGATGCCCAAGCCGGACGTGCGTTCACTGTGGAGGGCGCTTGGGCCGGTAGCGGTCTTTTGTGCGAGCAATTTTCCGATTGCGTTTTCAGTGGCAGGAGGCGATACAGCGTCGGCGCTGGCGGCGGGGAATCCCGTGGTGGTGCGGGCGCACGCCGCGCATCCGGGCACGGCGGAGATGGTCGGGCAGGCGATCCAGCGCGCGGTGAGAGCGTCAGGACTGCCTGAGGGAGTTTTTTCGTTGCTGTTCGACGCGGGAACGGCGGTTGGGCTGGCGCTCGTGAATCACCCTGCCATCAAAGCGATTGGGTTCACGGGATCGAAAAATGGCGGGCGTGCACTGATGGATGCGGCGGCGGCACGTCCGGAACCGATTCCGGTGTTTGCTGAAATGAGCAGCACCAATCCCGTTTTCATTTTGCCCGGCGCGATGAAGGAAAGAGGTGCTGAGATCGCGAAGGGAGTGCACGCGTCTGTAACGCTGGGCGCGGGGCAGTTCTGCACGAAGCCGGGAGTTGTGGTGGTGGGGGACGACACACCGGCACGTGAATTTACCGCGAGCGTGCGGGAGTTGATGAAGGCGAGCGGGGAGTTTACGCTACTGACATCACGAATCCATGGGGCGTATCGCGCCGGAATCGACGCCAGGAGCCGCGAAGATAGAGTGCGGCAAGGGCCGCCCGCCGGCCAGGCTGCGAAGTCGAGCGGTTTTCAGGTTAGTACGGCGCTTTTCGAGACGGACGCTCCTGCTTTTTTGGAGAATGAAGATTTACAGTCCGAAATTTTCGGGCCTTCGACGTTAATCGTCCGGCATAATTCCCGCGATGAACTTTTAGCAATCGCGCGAGGGCTGGAAGGACATTTGACGGCGACGCTGCATGGAACTGAGAACGATCTGCACGAATTTGCGGATTTGATAGCGATATTGGAGAACAAGGTTGGAAGATTGATTTTCAATGGTTATCCGACTGGCGTTGAAGTTTGTCACGCGATGGTGCATGGAGGGCCGTACCCCGCGACGTCGGACGGACGCTCGACTTCAGTGGGGACACAGGCAATTTACCGATTTGCACGGCCCGTATGCTATCAGGACTTCCCCAATGTTTCCATTCCTGACGAACTGAAAAACGAGAATCCTCTGGGAATTTGGCGGCTCGTCGATGGGCAAATGACGCGCGACAAATTGACGGCGATGGGAGCAAAATCGGCTTAAAAGCGGCCCATTGGATGAACTACTGCGTTTTTACCTCGTAATCAAATCTTTAGCAGCGCGTCAAGAAAACTGATACATTTTCCGGCGATGATTCATCGCGATGGCTGGTCATTTGGCCGGAGAATAGTGCGCGCGTGAAATTCACCCTGCTCGATTGGACCGCGATTCTAGGTTACCTGGTAATCACACTCCTTTTGGGACTTTATTTTCGGCGACGCTCGGGGAAGAGCACAGAGGATTATTTCGTGTCCGGACGGAGGGTTTCCTGGTGGCTGGCGGGAACGTCGATGGTGGCGACGACTTTTTCCGCGGACACGCCGTTGCTCGTCGCTGGAATCGTCTACACGCAAGGAATTGCCGGGAACTGGATCTGGTGGGCTTTTTTGCTTTCGGGAATGATGACGGTGTTCCTGTTCGCAAAGCTGTGGCGGCGGTCAGGCCTGATGACAGACGTGCAGTTCGCGGAGATGCGATATGCGGGCAAGCCTGCGGCGTTTCTGCGTGGATTTCGCGCGGTTTACCTTGGATTGCTGATGAATTGCCTGATCCTTGGCTGGGTGACGAAGGCAATGATCCTGATCATCGGTACGACGATGGGGCCGATGATGCAAGGGTGGCCCGTGTTCACAGGATTTGTGAACTGGCTGAGCCATATTTTTGGTCCGGCGTTTGCGGGCACGAATGGGCAAGCACTGGCAATATGCATTTTCTTCCTGATTCCGTTCACGGGGATTTACGTTTCACTGGGCGGATTGTGGGGCGTGCTGTGGACGGATTTGTTCCAGTTCGTGTTGAAAATGGGAATTGTGATCGTGGTGGCGTATTACGGAGTCATTGCGGCGGGCGGCGTTGGCCCGATGACGGCAAAAATCGAGGCAATGCGTGCCGTGAATGGCGGGTCGGATCCACTGGCATTTTTCCCGGATTTTTCGCGTGGGTTTTCCAGCGACGCATTGTGGACGCTGCCGGTGATTACTTTTGTGGTGTATCTGGGAATTCAGTGGTGGGCGTTCTGGTATCCGGGCGCGGAGCCGGGCGGAGGTGGGTACATCGCACAGCGGATTTTCAGCGCGCGGAACGAACGCGAGGGCTTGTATTCCGTCCTGTGGTTCAACATCGCGCAGTATGCAGTGCGTCCATGGCCGTGGATTTTTACGGCGCTGGCGGCGATTGTGCTGTATCCGGGTCTCGCGCGTCCGGAGACGAGTTACATGATGATCGTCACGGAACACGTGCCGCATGCGCTGCGAGGAATCATTCTGGCGGGGTTCCTGGCGGCGTTCATGTCGACCATTGCGACGCAATTGAACTGGGGAACTTCATACCTGGTGGAAGACGGCTACCGGCGATTCATCAAGCGCAGCGGAAGCGAGCGCCATTATGTGTACGTGTCGCGCTTGGTCACGCTGCTTCTGGTTGTCGTCACTGGATATGTTTCCGCGCATCTGGCTTCGATTCTCTCCGGCTGGCAGGACGTGCTGGAGCTTGGCGCGGGGACGGGCAGCGTTTATCTGCTGCGGTGGTACTGGTGGCGAATCAACGCGTGGAGCGAAATCTCGGCGATGGCGACTTCACTGGTGGTGGTGCTGGGAGTGCGTTCCGAACATTTATCGCAGTGGCTGGTGCACCGTCCTCAGCTTTTCACAGGATCCAGCACGGTGGTTTTTGCCAAGACGGCGCTAACGGCGACACTGGCGACTTCTTTGGTGTGGATCATTGTCACGTTAATGACCAAGCCGGAACCGGACGCCAAGTTGCTGGCGTTCTATCGCAAGGTGAGGCCGCAAATTACGGGCTGGCGGCCCATCGCCGCGCGCGCTCCGGAAATTCCGCAGACTCATGGGCTGGCGCGTAATTTATGGTGCTGGGTTCTTGGTTGCGCGATGACGTACGGGGCGTTATTTGGCGTTGGGAAATTGCTTTTGCGGCACTGGGGCTCCGGAACGCTCCTGATTCTGCTGACGTTGGTCACTGCGTGGCTGATTTATCGTGAACTGAGCCGCAGTTTTTCGGATACGCCGAGCGTCACGTAGCGTGCGTCAGTTTGATTTGCCAAAATCGGCGACCCCAATGCGGACGATCGTTCGGTGATTGTCGATTTCTTCCGGAGGAGCTTGTGGCTTCCGATTGCGAGTTCTAACATTTGCACTCGATGCCGACCCCGCTTCTTCCGCCCAAATTCCATATACACGACCGTTGAATGCGGCGATGCCCGTGTAATCGCCGATGAAATCGTCGCGGGATTCGAAGGCCTTGCGCGTCCATGCGTAGTTTTGGAAGATGAGGCCACCGTCGGTCGAGCGTGCAAGCACGACAATCGTGCTCTTATTTTTAGGGTCGTCGCGCCGATCGTAAAAGACGACGTAAGCCGCGCCCGTTTCCGGGTCCACTGATAGCCACTGGAAAAATTGGTCAGAACCGTTGTGAAGCGGATCCGAATTCACGCGAACCGCGGAAGACCAGGACGCCCCGCTGTCTTCAGAAGTCGAGACAAAAATATCCACGTCGCCATTGCGGTAATCGCTCCAGGAAACGAAAAGGCGGTTCGCTTTTGGATCCAGAGATATCTGAGGAAAACCGTTGGCGCGATCCACGCCGGAAATCTTGAAGTACAGTGGGGCGACATCGAGGACTTCCTTCGAAGGGGCGAATGTCTTGCCGCCGTCTTTGGAGGAGGTGAACGCGATGTTGTCGCCGTCGGCCCAGACGGCGTAAAGGGTTCCGTCTGGCGCAATGGCGCCGCTGAAACCTTCGACCGCGCCATTGTCGTCGCGTGGCAGGCCTTCGCGCGAACTGATTTCGATAGGGGCTGACCAAGTGTTGCCATCATCGGTGGAGCGCGAGAATAACATCACCGATTTCGTGAGCGTGAATTGCGTCCAGCCTACATAGAGATTTCCGGCGTACGGACTTTTCGAATTCGTGTCCGCGGCGATATAGGGCTTGTCCTCAAAAGGAATGCCCGGTTCAGTGGGATGCGAGATGACCGTGGAGGGTTCCGGATTCCAGGTCTTGCCGCCGTTATCCGAGCGCCTCACGAAGATGCCGTTGCGCGTTGCGTTGTGCGCCCAGTAATTCTCCGTGCCGAGTTTGTCGAAGGCGATGTAGCAGAGAAATGCATGGCCTTTGTTGTCGAAAGCGACTGAGACGTCGCCTGAAACCGCGTAATCCTTTGGCGCTGTTGTGGAGGCCAATGTCCAATGCTCTCCGGCGTCGGAGGAGAAGGCTGCGGTCGCGGCGACTTGATAGGCCGCAACAATCTGACGCGGATTATTTGGATTTACAGCAATGGAAGGCTCGTTGAAAAATCCAGGATGAGGAGTGAGATCAATCAGGCGCGAGACGGGAGCCGAAGGCAACGTTTGAGCCGTCGAGCGAGACGCGAGTGTTCCAAAGAGGATTAAAACTCCAAGCCACAAAATCGACGTACAAGCCAGGGCGCTGCGAAAGCTTGAGGCTCGAGCGCGAATGCAAGTTTGCATGGATATTCCTCCGGAACGCAGCGCGAGAGCAGCATCGTTATGTGAGTGAACGGGCGACAACTCAGTGGTTGAAGAAGAAAATTTGAGGATGTGTATCGGCGGCGGACGAAGAAATCACGCGAACCTCCGTCGGCGACACCATATAGAGAACGAACAGCGGCGGCAGAAGCGGAGGAGAGCTTGCAGAGATGGTTCCGCGTCCATTTGCGCTGACGGTGTACGTTGCCTTCAGAGCCAAATTCGAACTGGGGATCCCCGTCGGACCAGCTTCGTCCAACTTTCCCGAGAGAGTTCCAGCGCCATCGGACAAAAGGGAACCGACAAAATTATTCGATGATTTGTCAGACGTTAAGGAAGGGGGAGGCAAGGGTGGCCCAAAAGTGAAGTAGCTCGTGAAGGAGGTCGCATCGAAAGGCGCGCCTATCTGTGGCTCGACGATGCCTGCTGAGGCGGCCGAATCCTGGCCGATAGCAAAAGCTTGGTTCGGTCCAATTAAGTACAAGACGGCGAGTTGGTTGCTGAGGCCGCTGGTCGTGGCGCGTCCGTTGGACGCCACCGAGTAAGAACCGCTCGCACTACCATTGGAAGTGATTGTGCCGCCCGCGTTCGAGTCAAGAGTGGCACCGATCCCCGTATTTCCGTCCGCGGTCAGAAGGCCGGCTAGGACGGTGGCGTTACCCGAGCTTGCGAGCCCGGAAGCCGTGGCTACGCTCGGTCCGTTGAGGGAAGTCTTATCGAATGCGGGTTGGGATTGCAGCAAGGCTTCGCCAACGGTCATAGGATTTGTCGAACTGATCGGGTCCATGCCGATGAACAGCGCGTCGGAGGGCGTAACCATGTAGAAGACGAGATTCAGGGTTGTCGGAGTCGGCAAAGAGAGGGATGCGGCACCCCGGCCGTTTTGGGCTAGGAGAAACGTGCCGGTTACGCCGTTCAGATTTGTCCCCAGAGTGCCCGCGAAATTCGTGTCGATGTTTCCGTTCTTAAAAAGGCTGAGGCCGTCGGCATTGAAAACGCCAGCCAGGGCATCGCGTTTGCCGGAAGCATCTGTCCCCGTCAATTCGAAGGCATAGTTGCCGCTGAAATCTTGCGGCGTAAAATTCGAAACAGCCTGCTTTCGCAACACGCCCGCGCCGTGGGTTCCTGTATTGTCCGCCTCGATTAATTGTGCGTTGCCGTTCGCGTCGAGCGTGAACTGGTAGGTGGACACAATAGAAGCCGAGTTCAGCGTAAAGCTGCCGCGGCCGTCCGAGCCGATGGAATAGCCGCCCGCGACGGTGGTGTTCTGGACTGGTCCGGGGCCGTTATTCTGGGTGGAGCCGGTCGGATTGTTGTTGTTGCTATCCTCGGAGCCGAAAATATTACCGGTTCCGTTTGCGAACAATGTCCCGCCGAGTACGACCGGGCCACTGGAATTAAATCCGCTGAAGATGAACACATAGCTGCCGTTGAGCAGCGCGTTGTTGTTGACGGAACTGATGATGGAAATGGTTAAAGTCGCCGAAGCACTCTGCGGAACGGGCTCTGAATCGGTGACCTGCACGGAAAAAGTGTTGGCCGAAACAGCCGTCGGCACTCCGGAGATCACGCCCGAGCTGCTTAGAGTGAGTCCGGACGGCAATATTCCGCCCGTTAGTTTCCAGCTGAAGGGACCGACGCCGCCCGTCGTGCGGAGTTGCTGGTTATAAAGAGTTGCAGTATTTGCTTGCGGGAGCGACGTTGTGGCGATTGCGAGAGAGCCCGGCGCGCCGACCGTAAGGCTTAATCCCTGTGTGGCAGTCTGCGGTTGTTGATTGGGGGGAAGAAGCGCTGAGTCAGTCACTTTGACAGTAAAGGAGGATGTGCCCTGTGCTGTGGGGATACCGGAAATTTGCCCGGTGGTTGTGTTCAACGAGAGCCCGGGCGGCAAACCACCTGTGGTAATCGCCCAAGTGAGGGGTGGCACACCACCGGAGGCCGTCAGAGGAAAGGGGTACGGACTTCCCTGGGCAGCGTTGGGTAGAGAAGCCGTAAGGATAGACAGAGGAGGCGCAGGCGCGATTATGATTGTGTACGCCTGAGATGCGGTGAGCGGCGGATTCCCCTGATCCGTTGCGAGTACAGTGAAATTGAAAGTGCCCCCATTGGCAGTTGATCGGCCAGTGACTAGACCGTTTGTATCGAGGTGGAACCCCGGAGGCAGGCTGCCCGAAGTGACGCTGAAGAAGAGCGGCGCCACGCCGCCATTAGCGATAATCTGCTGGCTGTAGTTTTGACCATTAATAGCGCCGGGCAGGGACGTCGTAGAGATCGTTGGGGCCGGGCTAACGGAAATATTCAAGGTGGCAGTGGTCTTCGTATTCGCTTTGGCTGTGGCCGTGAGAGTCACATTCAGCAGTGTGCCGACTGATTTCGGCGCGACGTAGGTGACCGCACTCGTTGTACTGTTCGCCAGAGTGCCGCAAGCTGCGGCTGCACAGTGCGCCCCGGAAAGGCTCCATGTAACGCCGGCATCCGACGTGTCGTTCGCGACGAAAGCGGTGAAAGGCACGGATTGATTTTGATCGACCGATTGGTTCGTGCCAGGAGTGATGACAATGACGAGTCCGCTTGGTCCGCCGCCACCGCAGCCAGCCAAACAGGCGGCAGCAGCTACCAGCGCAAGAATCAATTTGGTCATGAGCAGGCGGCTCGTTTTCATTCTGTCCTTTGGCTCAATTTGCGCAAACGGTTTCCTATCTTAACCGAGATCAAGACAGCAATCCCCCGTTGATTCAGCAGCATACTCGTTCGCGGGAGGCCCAATTGACCAGGTGAAGTCAATCGCGGCGTGCGGCAGGCTCAACAGGTGCCCGAGCACAAAGCAAACAGGTTGAATAGCAAAATGGCTCCATACTGTCAACGCGCATGTTGTGACGCGCATTCCAAGCGTGCCCGGAAAGGGCAAGCGGCGCTGTAGACTGGCCTAGTAGAACACGACTCCAGGCCAACTGGATGCGTTTTTACGTGCTCTCGTTGCCCCGCCTTTATTGAGCCTCCATTCAACGCGGTTGCACGTTTTCCGGTAAACTCGAAACGTGAGTCAGAATTCGAAGCAATTGGTTTTGCTGATCCTGTTTCGCCTCACGCGAAGTGTGGCGGCCGGAATTATCATTCTCGTTTTTCCCTATTACGTTCTTCAATCTCTCCATTACAGCGCGCTGGAATTGGGGCTGCTGTACACTTCCGCCACGGTCGCGACGGCGGGCTTCGCGCTGCTATTCGGATTCCTGACTGATCTTTGGGGTCACAAAGGGACTTTGGTGTTGGCTGGAATTCTGCTTCCGGTGGGTGCGCTATTAGCATTTAGCTCTGGCAAGCTTTCGGTCTTATTTATTGCGACAATGCTCGGAGGCTTTTCCGCAACGGGGTCGCGCGCGGCTGGGAGTGTGGGCGGAGCCGCGCAGCCGATTCAAACCGCAGTGATCGCTGACTTGACAACTGTCGAAGACCGTACGTTTTATTTTTCACTGTTCACTTTTCTGAGCGGATTGCTTGGAGCGGCCGGAATGCTCGCTGCGCGCCTTTTCAGCCCGCGCGATGCGTTTCTTGTTGCGGCCGTGGTAAGCGCCGCAGGTCTCGCGTTTCTGTTGCCGATGAAGCTTTCCGGCAAACGCGGAGAATTCAAGCGAATGAAGAGCGGGAAGGTGATTGGCAAATTCTCGCTGACGGGAGCGCTGAACGGAGTTTCGCAGGGGCTGATTATGCCGTTTCTGATTCCGTTCTTTGTCATCGTGTACCACGTTCCGAAGTCGCGAATGGCTGTGTACGGGTTCGCGAGCGAGATGGTAGCCGCGTTTGCGATTCTTGTGGCGCCGCGGCTCGAGAGAGAATTCGGATTCGTGAAAGGTGTGGCGGTGACGCGCGGCGCCGGCGCACTCTTGCTGTTGCTGCTGCCACTCACGCGGATTTTTGCGCTGGCGGTGGCGGTTTACATGATCACACCGGCGTTGAGAGTGGTCGCGGTGCCGGCCCAACAGACGGCGCTGACAGCCATGGTGCGTGAAAGCGAAGTGGGACGCGCGGTCGCGATGAACCAAGTGGCGCGGCTGACGGCCTCAGGCGGCGCCGTCGCGTTCACGGGGTACATGTTCGAATTATCCGACATCGCGCTGCCGTTCTACGCATACGCGTTGGTGACTGGTGTTGGGCTGTTACTTTATTTTAAGTTTTTTGGCGTCCGGCCAGAGCTTCGCGCGGAATGAATTTCTCTTATTGGGGAGTCGCTTTTGCGGGAGGCATGTCGCCTTCCCAGCGCGCGACAACGACAGTGGCCAGGCAATTCCCGACTACGTTAACGGTAGTGCGGACCATGTCCATCAATGGGTCCACAGCGAACAACAAATAGAATGATTCAATCGGAAAATGGAATGAGGTTGCCGCGGCAAGCACAATCACCAAACTCGCGCGCGCGACGCCAGCTGTGCCTTTGCTGGTCAGAAGCAGAGTCAGCATCATCAGCGATTGCTGGCCGAGCGTGAGATGGATTCCCGCGGCTTGCGCCATGAAAATCAATCCTAGCGACTGGTAGAGGCTTGAGCCGGTGAGATTGAAACTATAGCCCGTGGGCATCACGAAAGCGACAATTCCGCGCGGCACGCCGATTCCTTCCATGTTTTCCATCGCGCTCGGCAACGCTGCTTCCGAGCTGCTCGTGCCGAAGGCAATCGCCGAGGGTTCCGCGATCGCGCGCAAAAATTCGCGCAGAGGCACGCGAGCCATCAGCGCAATTGGCAACAGTACAAGAAACACAAATACAGCGAGCGCCACATACAACGTTGCTAGCAGTTTGAGCAGAGGCAGCATCACGCCCAAGCCGAGATGTCCCGTGGTGTAAGCGATCGCGCCGAATACGCCCAACGGGGCGAGATACATCACGAGATTTGTGAACTTAAACATCGTCTCGGAAAGGCTCTCCGCGAACGACACCATTGGCCGACGCTTGGGTTCCTTCACGAGGGCCAGGCCGATGCCGAACAAAATACTGAAAACCACAACTTGCAGGATTTGTCCTTCAGCGACCGACTTGGCGATGTTTTCAGGGAAGACGTTGAGGATGAGTTGATTTGCAGATTGCGTGGTCTCCGGAGCAGATTGCTGTGCGGCTTGAGTAGGGAGATGCACGCCCACGCCGGCCTTGCTGAGATTTATGGCGACCAGACCGATGATCAGAGCGATGGTTGAGACAATTTCGAAAAAGACGAGCGCCTTGATGGCCATGCGCCCCACTTTTTTCAGTTCCGCGTGCCCGGCGATTCCGACCACGAGAGTTCCAAAGAGCAGCGGAGCGATGATGACCTTGATGAGGCGCAGAAAAATCGCGCCGAGAATTTGAAGCTTAATCGCGGTTGCTGGGGCGTCGTGACCGACCTCCGCGCCAGCAAGCAGGCCGACAAGGATCCACAGCGTCAAGGAACGGCGGGCGGTTGCGTACGCAGCGAGTAACAGAATCGCCAGCCAGCGGAGCGCAATAAGCGCCACTGGAGCGATATGCAGTATTCCTCCGTGACTGATTAGAGCCAGCGATGCGAGAATTGCGCACAGCGCCAAGAAGGCCACCAAAAGACGATTCGTCATCTTCCCGTGCGCCCACTATTGCATCTTCGAATCATTGGCGGCGAACGTTATGCCTGTCGGGCGCGCAAGTCAATGCCGGAAAAGCAGCCAGCCATCCCTTTCCGTCGGTCATGCAATATTCAGGCAACCTTATGCGAGAAATTGGATTCTCTGCGAGGTAATACCTGCGCTGATATTTGTCCTCGCTCGTTAAGAATTTTTTGCGATGAGCGCTTGGCCTTGCGACCGGAATTTTAGTATAAAGGTCGGCTCGAATGGCGCGTTATTGCCTCGTTCGCGCGGTCTGTGCGGACTGATGCGCGATTCATTTTGTATTTGGGAGGTAGCTGATTGATAGAAGTTCAGGATTTGACGAAATTTTTCGGGAATAAGGCCGCTGTCGACCACATTTCTTTTTCCGTAAATAAAGGCGAAATACTTGGTTTTCTCGGACCGAACGGTGCGGGAAAGACCACAACCATGCGCGTGCTGACCGGTTATCTACCTGCTACCGGCGGCACGGCGAAAATCGCAGGTTTCGACGTTTTCGACGATTCGATGGAGGTGCGCCGCCGCATCGGATATTTGCCAGAGAACCCACCGCTCTATTTCGATATGACAGTGAGTTCGTATCTGGATTTTGTGGCGCGGATCAAGAATGTGCCAGCGGAAAAGCGCGCTGCGCGGGTGACCGCGGCTCTCGAAATGGCAAAGATTGTGGACAAGCGCGATGAGCTGATCAAGCGTTTGTCGCGCGGCTACAAGCAGCGCGTAGGACTGGCGCAGGCAATCGTTCACGATCCGGATGTGATTATTCTCGATGAGCCGACGGTAGGCCTTGACCCGAAGCAAATTATTGAAGTCCGCAATTTGATCAAGGGATTGGCGGGAAGCCACACGATCATTCTTTCAACCCACATCTTGCCCGAAGTGAGCATGACGTGCGACCGCGTGGTGATTATCAATCACGGAAAAATTGTCGCCGTGGATACGCCAGAGAATCTGACGCTGCAACTGAAGGGCGGAGCGCGGATCCGCGTGGAGGTGCAAGCGCCGGAAAAGCCTTTACGCGACGCGCTGACGCAAGTTCCCGGCGTGCGAAAAGTAGAAATCAATTCGCTCGGCTCCGCGGGGCGTTTGGTTGCGACGGTCGAAGCGAATCAAGGGCAGGATCTGCGCAGTCAAATAGCGGCCAAGGTTGTGGGCCAGGGTTGGGCGCTTTACGAACTCCGTGGCATGAATCTGAGCCTGGAGGAAATTTTCCTGCAACTCACCACAGAAGACGCGGCGCAAAATCCAGCCGAAAAGATGGAGCGAGACTGACATGCGCGGCCTATACGCCATTTATCGCAAAGAGATGAGTCATTATTTCGTGTCGCCAGTTGCCTACGCCGTTGTTCCCATCTTTCTGATTTTGAGCGCCGTGTTCTTCAATATGTATTTGGCAGATGGGATCAAAGCGTCCTTTGAGGCGAGCATGGAAGCCATGCAAGGCGGCGCCGCGATTCCGTTTGACGTGCCAAGCGCTGTGATGGGGGCGTTCCTGAGCCTAGTGGGCACGATTTTACTTTTTTTGACTCCGCTGCTGACCATGGGTGTGTATTCGGAAGAACGGAAGCGCGGAACGATGGAGCTGTTGCTGACGTCTCCGATCACTGACTGGCAAATTGTGCTCGGGAAGTTTTTCGCTTCGCTGAGCCTTTTCATCATCATGATTCTCCCAACGGTGCTTTACGTCGTGTATATGTTTGCGCATAGCGAGCCTGTCCCGCCGTGGAAGCTGATTCTGGGAGGCTATTTGGGCGTGCTGCTTCTTGGAGCGACATTGCTGGCGATTGGTTCGTTCCTTTCTGCGCTGACGGAGAACCAGATCGTAGCGGGCGTGATGGTGCTGGGAATATCGCTGCTTCTCTGGGTGGTTGGATTCTTCGCAGGGACGGGAAACGGGTTAATCGCGCAAACACTGCAATACGTGGCTCTTTTGCAGCACTATAATCCGTTTGTGCGGGGCGTGATCGACACCACTGGACTGATTTTCTTCGGGAGTTGGATTTTCTTCGCCATATTCTTGACGATGCGCGCTGTGGATTCCATGCGCTGGCGGCGGGCTTGATTCTTTTGGGGAGGAAAGAGGGTACGGCACGATGAAATGGGATCGAAGGGAATTAGCGCGACTGGCTGGAGCGCTGGGACTGGCGCTGCTGATTGCCGGCTACGTTCGTTACACCGTATTGGAGCAATTTCAGCTTACGAATAAGATTTTGCTGATCGCCGGTGGCGTGCTGGTGCTGGCGTGGATTGTTCTCGATTTCCGCACGCTGGTTGGATTTTTCTCGAAACGCTCCTCGAAGCTGGGCACGAATACGTCCGTATTGATTATCGCAGTGCTCGCTATTCTGGTTTTCATCAATTATTTGGGATTTCGACATCACAAGACGTTTGATTTGACCAGCGAGAAGCTTTATACGCTTTCAGACCAGACGAAGAAAATCGTCAAGCCGATAAAATCCGACGTCGATATTTTCCTGTTCGCAAAATCGTCCGACCCCCAGGTTCAACAGCTTCGCGACCAAATGGCGGAGTACGAGAATCTGAATCCTCACATTCATTTTCGCGCGGTGGACCCTCAGGAGCATCCGGATCTGACGAAGCAATACGGAGTGGTGCGGGAAGGACAAGTGATCGTCGTTAGCGGGAAGAACATTCAGCGCCTGGAAGAAACGACGGAACAGGACTTTGCCTCAGCGATTCTGAAGGCTACTTCTACCGCTGTCAAAACCGTCTGTTTTGTCGAAGGGCATGGCGAAAAATCGACGAGCGCATCCGACGGAAAAGGGTACAGCGCGGTAGCCGGAGAACTGGCGAAAGAAAATTACCAGGTGAAGGCTGTGAATCTGGTTACGTCGAACGATGTGCCTTCCGACTGCAGCGTCCTGGCGGATGTGGGCCCGCAGAAATCTTTCTTTCCGCAGGAATCACAGATGGTTGAGAAATATCTTGATAGCGGAGGGAAGGCGATGCTGCTGTTGGATCCGGGTACGGATCCAAAACTGGACGATGTTTTGCAGGCATGGAACATCAAACTGGGTGATAACTACGTAATCGACGTGAGCGGCGTAGGAAGGCTGCTAGGAACAGGGCCGGGTATTCCGCTGGTCGTCGATTACGGCGATAGCCCGGTGGTGCGGGATTTCAAAGGCTCGATGACGTTTTTTCCGCTGGCGAGGACCATTTCAATAGCGGATGCCTCGAAGACAGACCCTCAATCGGTCGAACTCCTGAAAACTTCCTCGGCCAGTTTCACGGTGCCGAATTTGGGAAACGGGACGGTGAAATACGATCCGAAGACGGACCAGCGCGGGCCGCTGTCGCTCGGCGTAGCGGCGGAGAAGAAATCGGGCTCGGCGGATGCGCGGCTGGTGGTGATCGGCAATTCCGAGTTTGCGGCGAATCAGTGGGTGGGACAGCAGCGCAACGGCGATCTCTTTTTCAATGCGGTCAACTGGCTGACCGCGGAGGAAAATCTGATTTCCATCCGCCCGAAGGAGGCTGCCGATCGCCGCGTGACGTTGACGGAAGCGCAGCAGCGGGAATTGTCGTGGTTCAGCATGGTGTTCCTGCCGCTGATCGTGATTATTGGCGGAATTTATATTTGGGTGAAACGTCGCTAACCGGCCATGAAGAAGAGCACATTGATTGTGGTGGCTGTTGCAATTGCTCTCGGAGCCTTCGTTTATTTTTACGACAGCAAACATAGCGTCGCTCCGCCCACCGATGAAGCGTCGTGGAAACCAGCCTTCGCCGTGAAAGCAGACCAGATTACCGGTTTGACGATCGCGAGCGCGGCTGGCAAGACGGTTTTCGCGAAGCAAGGGACAGACTGGCAGATAACACAGCCGGTAAGCACACGAGCCGACCAGGCAAGCATCAGCGGCATTGTGAACGATCTGAGCACCGCCAAGATCCGGCGGTCGTTCGCGCCTACCGATAGCCTGTCAAAGTACGGTCTGGCTCAACCTGCCGTGACGATTGAATTTCAGCAAAAGGGCGCCGCAGAGCATACCGTCCGCCTGGGCGACAAGGATTTTTCAGGCAGCCTTGTTTATGCCCTGATCGATGCGTCAAAGAACGTTGATCTGCTGCCGGTTTCCCTCTTGGACGAAGCCGGCCAACCACTGTCCCAGTTGCGCGACCGCTCCTTACTGAATCTAACCAGCGCCGATATTACCGGCATCACGATTGATAATCCGAGCGGCACAGTCGCTATTACAAAGAATGGTTCCACGTGGGAGATCGCCAAGCCCGAACGTGCGCTTGCTGATTCCGGCGCTGTCGATTCGCTCGCAAGCGCCCTATCGACCGATAAATTCACGAGCGTCACGAGTGAATCTGCCGATGACCTGGCAAAATATGGGCTGACCCGCCCGTCAGTCAGCGTGACGGTCGCGACCAAGGGACAGAAGCTTCATTTGCTGGTCGGCAAAAAGGATGGCGAGAACTATTACGCGCGCGACGCAGCGCGACCCATGGTCTTCGAAATAAGTTCGACCGTTTACGACGCGCTCGATAAGAAATTTTTCGATCTTCGCGACAAATCGATTCTGCACTTTGATCCGAGCAACTTGGCCGATGTGCAGATCCACAATGCCAACGGCACGATTCAGTGTGCGCAGGGCAAAGATGATCAATGGACGATCGTTCAGCCCGCCGCGGACAAAGGGAAGGCGATCCAGAGTTGGAAGTTACTGGATCCCATCCAGAACGTCCGCGCAAAACAAATCTACGACGCGCCATCGCGGGCCATCTTGTCGCGCTTGACCAAACCTGCCATTGAAGTGATTCTGACCGACAAATCCGGAAAGAACACAACGGTAGACATCTCTGCTGCCATCGGCGACAGCGTGTACGTTCGTCCGACCGCCGGTCCGGAGGTCTATGAGGTGAACACGCAGATCCTCAAGGACCTCGGTTTCAAGGCCACTGACTTATTCATGTGAGTTTCGTTGTGAGTATTAGCGTTGAGCGCGTTACGCGGCCTGAGTTGCCCGTACTTCCTCGCCCGGCACGCCGTCCTTTGGCCATGCAGCAAGCAAAAGAATGTTGCCGGTAATCGGCGAGATATGAATGTAGTAGATGTCGGAACCGCTTTCAACTTCATAGAAATCCGGACGCTTGGGGTCGCATTCCACGCGCGCCCCGCCTGCCAGCAAACGCCGAAGGGTATCGACGCGCTCCTGCGTGTGATGCCGCGGATTCTCAATGTTCACTTCATGCTCTAGTCTCATCACCATGGCCCAACTCCCTTTCCCCTTCAACTTGAAATACGCTCGAATACCGTGAAAAGTTCCAACTCTTTTTCTCTTTCCATCTTAGACGTTGGAGAGGGGTAAACGTCTCAAGAAACTTGGGCTAATGTTCCATTACGGGAGCTCAGGCGAGACAAGCGTGGCGGTCTGGGCGATAATCAACTTGAGACTTGCGCCGCGCCTCCGAAGTTGCGATACTCCCGCGACGCTAGGAAATCCCGTGAAAAAGAAAACCACGACAAGAGCGAAGAAGGGCACAGCTCGATTCCGACGTGACCGCCGACGGAAACATCGCCACTGGCAAGTGACGGTGTACTATCGCGACGGAGAGAAATTCGCCCGGGTCTATATTGACAGAGAGCGTGCGACTCGCTTTGCGGACCGCCAGAAAAAATCTCCGGTCGTCAAATCGACTCGCATCCTCGAAGTCAACTAGCCGAATTTTTCTGGCCGCGCTCTCGATTCCGGAACGTTGCATTCTTGCGTGGTCGAAGGTCGCGCAGGCCTTGTGGCGTCCTGACGGGCGTGCTATAAAAGATTTGTTCCAAGTCTTGCCCGTCCGAGCGGCCGTAGTATAGGGGTAGTACGACAGCTTGCCAAGCTGTAGGCGGGGGTTCGAGTCCCCTCGGCCGCTCCATTTTCTGCTCGCTGCGTCCCTTTGACATCTCTTTGCGGTACACGTGACCTCGTGCTAGAGTCCTGGCTTACCCGAACTTCAATGCTCGCATATCTCTGTGGACCTATTGAATTCGCCGACGGCGGCGGCAAGCTCTGGCGGCAGAAACTTGCTCCTTTTCTCCGTGATCACTTGGGTCATCGGGTCTACGATCCCGCGCAGGACGAAAAGAAAAACCTCACCGACGAAGAAGCCGCGCACTTTCGAGACTGGAAGTTGGCTGACCTCGAGCGTTTTCGCCGGGTGGTTCGCAAAATCATCCATTTTGACCTCGACCTGATCGAAAACAAGGCTGACTATGTCATCTGCTTTTGGGGGGACGCAAAGGCGCAGAGCGGCGGTACTTCCGCGGAACTGACCGTTGCCTATCGAAAAGGGATTCCCGTTTACATGGTTACCCCACTGCCGTTGGAACAAATTAGCGGGTGGATGCTGGCGTGTTCGGATCAGATTTTTACATCGATTGAGGATTTGAAGGCGTTTCTAAATAGCCGGTTTGCAGGCGAAAAACAATCGCAGCTCTGGAAAGAATAACGTTCTCCGGGATTGCTCCTGATTTTAGCCATGACCAAGATCATTGTCGCTGTCGGAAGCATGCGTCGCCCAAAACTGAATGCTGTTTGGGAGGCATTGACGGTTTTTGGGCCGAGCCTGAATCCGAACGCGCCATTCGAAGTGGTGGGCGCGGAGGTGGAGACTGGAGTTCGCCATACACCATTGTCGCGCTCGGAGTTAATGGGTGGCGCGCGCCATCGAGCCGAGGAACTTGTGAAACGCGCGGAAGAAAAGAATCTGCCTTGGGATTATCTCGTGGGATTAGAAGGCGGTCTGGATGTTCTGAGCAACGGCGGCTCGCGCAGTGTTTTTCTGCAAAACTGGGCCTTTGTGGCGGACAGAAATGGAAATGGCGCTTACGGACAGTCGGGAAGCATCCTGCTGCCGGAAATTCTGGCGCGGCAGGTGGTCGACGAAGGCATCGAGCTAGGCGTTGCGATAGATGCGTTTGCCGGCGGACATGGGATTCGCGACGCGCAAGGCGCATGGGGAGTGCTGACGAAGAACATGATCACAAGGCAGGACGCCTTCCGTACCGCCGTTATAAATGCATTCGCACCGTTCTTCAATGCAGCGCTGTACCGACCCCTGCGAGACAAGGCATTAAAGCAGTAGGGGCCTTTCGATTGGGTCCCTGTGCCGGAATTTCCACGGGGAATTGTGTTAGCCTACGCACATCGGCCAGGAGAGAATCCGTGGATATCGTCAAGGGTAATATGGGCTGGATCGAAGTAATTGTCGGCCCGATGTTTTCCGGCAAGAGCGAGGAACTGATTCGCAGGTTGCGACGTGCGGAAATTGCGCGGCAACGCGTGCAAATCTTCAAGCCGTTTATCGACCAGCGCTATTCGTCGAACGGCATTGTTTCGCATTCGGGTTTGGAGATTGCTTCGGCCCTGGTGAGCACGGGGGCGGATATTTTGGGAAAGGTTGAGCCGCGGACCGAAGTCGTTGGCATAGATGAGGCGCAATTCCTTGGTGAAAGCCTGCTCGAGAGCTGTACCCGGCTGGCGGATTCGGGCAAGCGAGTAATCGTTGCCGGACTCGACACCGATTTCATGGGGCGTCCTTTCGAGCCGATGCCGCGTTTGTTGGTGGTGGCCGAAGAAATTACCAAGCTGCTCGCGATCTGCGTGCGTTGCGGTAATCCAGCAGTGAATACGCAAAGGTTGGTCGCCTCGGAGGAATTGATTGTCGTCGGCGCGGGCGGGATGTATGAAGCGCGATGCAGACGCTGCTTCGAGCCGCAGCTCGCATTGGAAAAGACCGAGGAGCAGGTGGCGACCGCCAAGTCCAAGGCGGCGACAAGCTAGGTCGTTCCTCTCCAGTTAGACGGCATTGATGGGCAGTTGTCCCCGATTGGCCCGCTATCACTCGAATGCAGGAAATCCCCTCGAAAAATGGTACTATTTTGTTTAGCAGCGACAAACCGGCGATCTGCTAGGTTCGCTGGCTTGCAAAAAGTGACGGTGCGCCCATGTTCCGATTGACCAGCCTCGCGAGCGTTATGTTGCTTCTGGCGTGCTTCGACTTGCCTCACGTGTATCCGCTTCGTCCCGAGCCAGTGCAGCCGCTGCAGACAACTCTGCCCATGACGGCGTCTCCGCCGGATCTGTTTTTGGCGATTGTTCAGGCCACAACGGGTAAGAAGCAGCCACTGGAACAGGAATCGAAGATTGCCCTAATCCGTTACGTCGATGGCGAGTTCGCTCGCGTTGTTCAGTCAATTCCGTCGCTGAAACAGGGCTTCCGCTACAAGGTTGGCCAAGCCATTGATGCTAAGAATTTACGCCAGGCACTGATGCGCGGCGCGGCAGCGAATCCTGGCGATCAAGTGCAAATCAGCAGCATCGAATTTCGCTCCAACTCAATCGTCGTCGCCATCAACGGCGGGACCAAGAAGCATTGGAATTGGCGGCAGCATGTGCAGATTGGCGTCGGGCCCATGAGTCCAACGACTTCGATGCCCACTTCGGCGGGCCCGGCTCAAACGGGAGCCGTTCTCATCCTGGACTACGGGCACACGGTCCCTGATGTAAGTCCCGACGAATTGAAACACGATCTCTCACCGTTCCTCGACTTCGCCGGCGAACGTTCCTCGGCGGTTAACTGGGTCGATACGCTCCCGCCGCAGTTCCAGCAGGCGATCAAGGACCACAGAGCAATCGTGGGAATGAATCACGATATGGTGCTGGCAGCGATGGGCCGTCCCGACAAGAAGGTCAGAGAATCCGATGAAGATGGCAAGCAAACGGAAGACTGGATTTACGGTTATCCGCCGTCGAAAACCGTTCTGGTGACTTTCAGCGGTGAGAAAGTCATTCACGTCAAGACATACAGTTAGCGCCGCGTTGACTTTTATCTTCGCGCACCCTAGCATCTGCTTCCTATGCCGCCCACGATTTGATAGGTCGAAGTCACCTCAAGTAAGTGCACGGAGGAAGCATGCCAGTCAAAGTCGCCATCAATGGCTTCGGTCGCATCGGGCGCAACATATTTCGAGTAGCGCTCGGCGATCCATCAATCGAAATTGTAGCCATCAATGACATCACGGATGCGAAGACGTTGGCGCACTTGCTGAAATACGATTCTATTCATGGGAACCTGCCGAATAAAATTCACGCAAGTGATGACGCGATTCAGGTGGATGGCCACGCGATCCAGGTTTTCAAAGTGAAAGATTTGGCCGCAGTGGATTGGCCGTCGACAGGTGCGCAGGTTGTGGTGGAATCCTCCGGCGTGTTCAACAAGGGGCCGGAGGCGCGCAAACATATTCGCGGGCAGGTCAAGAAAGTGTTGATCACCGCTCCGGCGACGGATCCGGATTGCACACTGGTGCTTGGAGTGAATGAAAAAACCTACGAGCCGACGAAGCACCATGTGGTATCGAATGCTTCCTGCACAACAAATTGCCTTGCTCCGGTCGCAAAAGTGCTCGTTGATACGTTTGGCATCGTCGTTGGCACAATGACGACGATTCACTCGTACACGAACGACCAGCGTCTGCTCGATTTGCCGCACAAGGACTTGCGACGCGCGCGCGCCGCGGCACTTTCCATGATTCCGACGTCAACCGGAGCCGCGAAAGCGCTTCACCTGGTCATTCCAGAGCTCAAGGGCAAGTTGGACGGGTATGCCCTGCGCGTTCCAACGCCCGACGTGAGCGTGGTGGATCTGACGGTGATGACCGAAAAGCCGGCGACGGCTGATAACGTAAACGAAGCATTTCGTCGGGCGGCTAACGGACCGTTAAAGGGCATTCTGGATATCACGGACGAGGAATTGGTGTCCGTCGACTTCCTGGGCAATCCGCATTCGGCGATTGTTGATGCCGGTAACACACGTGCGGTGGGATCAAACTGCGTGAAAGTCGTCGCCTGGTACGATAATGAATGGGGTTATTCCTGCCGTTGTCTGGATCTGATCAAGTTCATGGCCCAGAGGCTCTAAGCACTAGTGTGTTTTGCTGCGGGCCGCAACCGACATGGAAAAACTCTCCATTCGAGATTTAGAGCTGTCCGGAAGGCGCGTATTCATTCGCGCCGATTTCAATGTGCCATTGGCGAATGGGAAGGTCGAGGACGACACACGCATTCGCGCTACGCTTCCCACACTGAGGCTGGCCATCGACCGAGGCGCGCGACTCGTGATCGCTTCACATCTCGGACGGCCGAACGGGAAGCCGGAATCTAAATACAGCCTGGCGCCGGTAGCGGAACGCCTCAAGGAACTGCTCGGTAAACCTGTGATTTTTGCTTCAGACTGCGTGGGCCAGGAGCCGGAATCCCGCAGCAAGGCTTTGAAGAATGGGCATGTGCTTCTTCTCGAGAACGTGCGGTTCCACGCCGAAGAAGAGAAGAACGACGAGGGGTTTTCGCGCCAATTGGCTGCGCTCTGTGATGGAATTTACGTGGATGATGCTTTTGGTTCGGCTCATCGCGCCCACGCATCTGTCGTCGGAATCACAAAATTTGTGCGGCAAGCCGCCGCCGGACTGCTGATGGAGCAGGAACTCGAGTATCTCGGCAAAGCGCTGACAAATCCGGAACGGCCGTTTGTGGCGATTCTTGGCGGAGCAAAGGTCTCGGATAAAATCGAAGTGATCCAGAATCTGATCAAGATAGCCAACACGATTCTAATCGGCGGGGCAATGGCGTATACGTTTTTTCGCGCGAAAGGCTTTACGACGGGGAAGTCGCTGGTGGAAGAGGACAAGACGGATCTTGCTTTAACGTTACTCGGTGAAGCAGTCGAGCGCGGATCCCGCATCGTGTTGCCCGTCGACCATATTCTGGCGCGGTCGGCCGAAGAGGGCGCTCAAACGCAGCTCACGGGAGTCGAGGGTACCCCAGCCGATTGGATAGGCCTCGACATCGGTCCAAAGACGATTGAGCTCTTCCGCAAAGAAATCTTCCGAGCGCGAACCATTGTATGGAACGGGCCGCTTGGTATGTTCGAAAAACCGGCGTTCGCGTGCGGAACGATGGCAATTGCGCGGGCCGTTGCGGACACCACTGCGAACGGAGCTACGTCCATTGTTGGTGGCGGCGATAGTGTGGCGGCGATCGAGCAGGCCGGGCTCGCTGACAAAATTTCTCACATTTCGACAGGCGGCGGGGCTTCGCTTGAGTTTCTTGCAGGCCGGAAGCTCCCGGGCGTCGAAGCCCTTACTCCAATTTAGAGGTATCCGTGCGGCGTCCGGTGATTGCAGGAAATTGGAAGATGCACAAGACGCAAGCGGAAACGCGAGCGTTCTTCGAAACATTCAAACCGCTTGTCTCGGGGTCGCGTCACTGCGACGTTATTGTGGCGCCACCGTTTACCGCGATAACTGCGGCCGTCGACGCAGCGCGCGGCAGCGAGATTTCGATAGCCGGCCAGGACGGCTGCTGGGGGCGCGAAGGCGCGTTCACGGGTGAAATTTCGATGCCGATGCTCGTCGAGGCAGGCTGCCGAAACGTGATCATCGGGCACTCCGAACGCCGAAAATATTTCGGCGAGACCGACGCGACCGTGAATCGCAAACTGAACGCGGCGATTGCAGCGGGGTTGCAACCCATCGTGTGCGTCGGAGAAGACCAGAGCGAACAAGAAGCAGGCCGCACAGAACAGGTACTCGAACGTCAATTCGATGGCGGAATGGCGACGTTGACCGCTCCGGATTTCTCGCGTATTCTGATTGCTTACGAGCCTGTGTGGGCGATCGGCACGGGACGCACGGCGACACCGGAAATTGCCGCCAAGACACATGCTTTTCTTCGCCGTCTGGCCGCGAAGCGGTTTTCGCCAGAATCGGCGGCGAGCGTGCGGGTTCTTTATGGCGGGAGCGTCAGACCGGATAACATCCGGGACTTGATGGCTCAGGAGGAAATTGACGGCGCGCTCGTGGGTGGGGCGAGCCTCGACGCACGGTCGTTTTCAGCCATTGTGGATTTCTAGCGGCGAGAATCTTAGGGTTAAAGTGGAGCAGGAATGCCTAATGCAGCGAAGTGGGTGATTGCGGTTGCGGCGGCGCTCGGGCTAGTGTGGCTCGGGTGGCACTATAATTTTGTGCTGGTTACGTTGCACATTCTGGTGTGCCTGTTGCTGATTTTTGTGATCATGCTTCAGAGCGGCAACGCCGCGGATTTGGCCGGAGCGTTCGGCGGCGCCGGCAGTCAGACTGCGTTTGGTCCGCGCGGTGCGGCGACGTTTCTAACCAAAGCAACAACATGGTGCGCCATTGTGTTCATGATGAGCTCGCTGGCTCTTTCGTTGAAGCGCGCGCCGACTACGGCGCAAGGAAGCTCGATCCTGGAACAAACGATGCCGACGGCGCCATCCCGGCCTGCAACTCCGGCGCAGAAACCCGCGCCGCAGGCTCCTGTGCCCAAGAAATAGAACTGATGTTTGATAGCGTTCTCCGTGCTTTTTCAATGTGCGGTCGTGGCGGAACTGGCAGACGCATCAGCTTGAGGGGCTGACGGTAGCAATACCGTGGTGGTTCGAATCCACTCGACCGCACCAAGAATTCACTCGCTGGAATTTGGAATCCAAAGCCGGGAAATTTTCTTGATTCATCCTTGTATTTTTTTGTGCGTGTTATATATGATTGTGTGTTTGATAGAGCCTTCATCGTCAGTTGAGTTGTTGTGTGTAAGGATCGGCGGCCAGATGTTTGTTCCGTAGGCCGCAATCTTTCCGGAGCGGAGGAAATGGGTTCACGAAAATCGTGTGCCGGTTCGTCAGTGCCGGCCGTCCTGTTGGCAATCGTCATCCTCATTTTGGTTGGATCGACGGTCTATTTCCACGTTGCAAAGACCTGGTGGTTTCCCGCCGCGATAACTCCCGTGGGCAGTCAAATCGATCAACAGTTCTTCGTCACGTTCATACTGACGGGAATTGTTTTCGTGCTGGCGCAACTGGCATTGGCTTGGCTGGTCTTCCGATATCGCGATCATGGGCAGAAGGCGCGCTTTGTTCGCGGCAATCACATGCTGGAAGTCGTGTGGACCACGGCGACCCTAATCATCTTCGTCGGTCTCGGCGTGATGGCCGCACATGCATGGGGCGAAGTACATTTTGGCGGGCCTGAGCCGGGAGCGCTGCAAGTCGAAGTTACCGGCGTACAGTTCGTATGGAATTTTCGCTATCCCGGAACGGATGGCAAATTTGGACGGATCAATCCCAAGGACATCGACGCGTCTACTGGAAATCCATTGGGCTTGGATCCGAGTGACCCTGCCGGCAAAGACGATATCGTCTCGGGAGACCTCTATCTGCCGGTCGGACGGGAAATCGAATTAATGCTGCGCTCGCAGGACGTCATCCACAGCTTTTTTGTGCGCGAGTTGCGCGTGAAGCAAGATACGGTTCCGGGTTTGGTGATTCCAGTCCATTTTACCGTGACCAAAACTGGTGACTATGAAATTACCTGCAACCAGCTCTGCGGCCTGGGGCACTACCACATGCACGCCACGTTGCATGTGCTGTCCGACGCCGATTTTCAGCAGTGGGAGCAGAAGCAAGAAGCGCAGAACGCGCAAGCGGGGCAGTGACGGTAACCACGAACAAATGGCTTTGAGTAATCATCATAACGGACCCGCAACATGGGAGAGTGTCAATGAGTTCGCACGCTAGTCCGGTCCACCATTCGGAAGCCCCCAAAGGTTGGCTCCGGCATTATATTTTCAGTCTGGACCACAAGATCATCGGCACGCAATACATCCTGCTCGGCCTATCCGCTGTCACAATTGGCGTAATCCTTTCGGTGATTATGCGGATTCACCTCGCCTGGCCGAATGCGCACATTTGGGGGTTTGCCAACGGCGTTGTTTCTCCGGAGGATTACCTTCGCGTCATCACGATGCACGGCACGCTGATGGTTTTCTTCGTTCTGACAACTGTGCCGCAAAGCGGTTTCGGCAATTATTTTCTTCCGATTCAAATCGGCGCGCCGGACATGGCGTTTCCCACGCTCAATATGCTGTCGTTCTGGCTGACGTTCGTGTCCATGCTCGTCCTGCTTTCTTCCGCATTTGTCCCTGGTGGATCGCCAATCAGCGGCTGGACAGCTTATGCGCCTCTAAGCGCAGTGGGCGAAATCGCGGGGCCGGGTCAGGGGCTCGGCCAGACGCTCTGGGTAGTGAGCATTGCGCTGTTCTGTGGCGCTTCGCTGATGTCGGCGATAAATTTCCTCGGCACCACAATTGACCTGCGCGCCAAGGGGCTTTCGTTGATGCGCATGCCGCTGACCGTGTGGGGTTGGTTCATCACGGCGAGCCTCGCGCTGCTGGCATTCGGAGTACTTCTTGCCGCGTGCATTTTGTTGCTTCTGGACCGGCTGGCGATGACCAGCTTCTTTATTCCCGCGAATTTGGATGTCAGCGGAGTGCTTCTGAAGCACGCGGGCGGCTCGCCGCTGCTCTGGCAACATCTCTTCTGGTTCTTCGGACATCCAGAAGTGTACATCGCGATTCTTCCGGCCATGGGAATCATTTCGCACGTGCTTTCGACGTTTTCGCGGAAACCGGTGTTCGGTTACAAGGCGATGGTCTACTCGCTGAGCGCGATTGGCTTCCTGAGCTTCATGGTGTGGGGCCATCACATGTTTATCAGCGGAATGAATCCATACTCGGCGCTGACGTTTTCGATTCTAACGCTGGTGATCGGAGTACCATCGGCAATCAAGACGTTTAATTGGCTCGGGACGCTCTGGGGGGCGCGAATCCACTTTACCGCAGCTATGCTATTTGCGATCGGCTTCGTTTCGCTGTTCGTAACAGGCGGTCTTTCCGGCATTTTCCTGGCGCAACCGGCGTTGGATCTCTACCTGCATGACACGTACTATGTGATTGGCCACTTCCACCTGATCATGGGCGTGGCGGCAATTTTTGCGATGTTTGCCGCGACGTATTATTGGTTTCCCAAAATGTTCGGGCACATGATGAACGAGACGCTGGGGAAAATTCACTTCTGGATGACTTTTGTCGGCGTTTATTGCATTTTTATGCCGATGCACTACCTCGGGTATGCGGGCGATCCTCGGCGCTATGCCAGCACCGACGCGGTTCATTATTTGGCGCGCCTCCAGCCCGTATACGTATTCATCAGTATCGCGGCATTCGTAACAGCCACGGCGCAATTGTTCTTCTATTTCAATTTCTTCTGGAGCATCAAGCGCGGCAAGCCAGCGGAGCGAAATCCATGGCGCGCGACGACACTTGAATGGCAAGTGAGCACTCCGGTGCCGCACGACAATTTCGCCGGTCATTATCCGACCGTGTATCGTGGACCCTACGAATACAGCGTGCCGGGTGCAGCCGAAGATTTCATACCGCAAGATGTCGCGCCCGAGCAAGTGGCCAAAGCCTAGCGTCACGGACCTGCTATGCCGCATACGTCAACCACGGAGGAGTTGGAGATCATCGAAGCCGGCGGGGGAGGCAGGCCTCCTTCGTTTGCAGGAGGAGATGACGACGGCTCGCCCAGCGGGCGTTCAGGACTGCCGCAACGCGTTTACGTAACAGGAATGGCAATCGGGATGGGCGCCATACTGATGTTTTTCATGGCGTTCGCGAGCGCGTTCATCGTACGGAAGGGCGTGGGGAGCGATTGGCAGGCATTCCCGATGCCGAGGATTTTGTGGTTGAACACGCTGATTCTGTTGGCCAGCAGCGTAACCATTGTGCGTGCCCGGCACTTTTTCGCGCGAGGCGACCGAGAAGGTTTTCGGCACTGGTGGAGTGTAACAACGATTCTCGGGTTGCTGTTTCTCGCGGGGCAGCTCATCGCTTGGCGGCAAATGGTGATTTCGGGTTTTTATCTGGCAACGAACGCAAGCAGCAGTTTTTTTTACGTGCTCACGGCGGCGCATGGGCTTCACTTGCTCGGAGGCCTTGTAGCGTTGCTGTATGTAGGACGCGGAAAATTGCGCCGGCTGACATTCGCGACGGCGACGGAAGTCACGGCGGTGTATTGGCACTTCATGGATGGACTGTGGGTTTTTCTCTTCCTACTTCTCTTGCTAGGACGGTGATACTTGGCTGAATTGGACATCGACGCTATTACGGGGTCGTCATGGGACGGCGGCGTGGCCCCGTTTGCCACGAATACCAAGAAACTTGGGATGTGGCTCTTCCTTCTTTCCGACTCGCTCACATTTTCGACCGCAATTCTCGCATATGCTTATGTTCGCCTGGCGAGCCCAAACTGGCCTCGCCCGTTTGAAATTTACCCTGCAATCGCCAACGCAACTTTTTTGACGTTTATCCTTCTGTCCAGCAGCTTGACGATGGTTATGGCCGTCGCGGCCGCCCACCGCAACGAAATCAAGAAAGCGGTAATTTACATTCTTCTGACCGCCGTGGGTGGAATCGCTTTCGTCGGGCTTCACATGATGGAATGGTTTCGCCTTTTCGCCGAAGGCGTGACTCCATGGTCGAATAAATGGGGTGACCCGCTTTTTGGCGGGACATTCTTTGGGCTGACCGGGCTGCACATGCTGCACGTTTCGATCGGCGTAATTTATTTGTGCATTATCGCGCTGGGCTTCGGCCGCAGAAAATTCAATGCGGATCACGTCGAGGTGAGTGGCCTTTACTGGCACTTTGTGGACTTGGTGTGGATGTTCATTTTTCCGATGGTGTACCTAATGTCCGTCAACTTGAAGAGCTGAGGAGCATATCGAGCGATGAGCACGCACGGAACGTCCACAATTGAAGCGCACCACGGTCCGACGAACAAATTGTTTATATGGGTTTGGGTGTGGCTCTGCGTTTTGACCGGTATTGAAGTGCTTCTAGCTTACCTGAGGCTGGATCCCCATCCCATGCTGATTCTGCTGGTGGGTTTGTCGTTGATCAAGTCCGCCCTGATTGTGGCGTATTTCATGCACTTGCGATTCGAGAAGATAGGTCTGTTCTTGGTCATCGTTCCTTCGCTGGTTTTCTGCCTAGTTATGATTTTGATTTTTGTGTTTCCTGATAGCCTGCGGATTGTGCGTTTGCACCCATGAGGCATTGGTTTTAAGTCGGAATCGGTGCAAAATAGACCGCAGAAGAGGATTGCGAAGATGCGGGTTGTTCTTAAAATGCTCGTTGCGGGGATCGCTTCGGCGCTCTATGCTTCAGCCACTTTTGCTCAGGGCTGCGCTCTTTGCTATAGCGACGCCGCTGCCACCGGGCCCAAGGCGCAGGCGGCGTTGAGGCATGGAATCATCACTCTTATAATTCCCCCTGCATTCATTTTTGTCGGCATGCTTTCCACTCTTTACCGCCGCCGCAACCTCTACCGGGAATCGGTCGATCGCGTTCCGGCCACGTTTCGCGCTCCTTCCAACTCGGTGTCCGAAGCCGTTTTTCATTTGAAGTAAGTTATCTTCGGATTCCGCACGCGCCATTGCAAAACGAAAATGATTCGGGGCGATAAGCGCGCTTCCTGTGCGTCTGTGCGGCAAGGGAAGTCAGGCGACATCCGATAAGCAGAGGAGAAGTTTCGCAAGGGCCGAGCTTGTCCAGCCCTTGCGAGCCCTATTCCGTATTACGATCCGTGTTTTTCGTGGAGACCCGTGCAAATGGTTACAGCGGATGTCGGGTCGATCGCCGTTGTGTCGAAATCGATGTGCTTAATCACGCCGTCTTTGCCAATCACAAACGTCGTGCGCCGCGCGAACTCCACTTTATCTGTTCCCAACGGGAAAGGTTGCACGATCCCATATTGCTTCAGGACGGTGCGGTTCATGTCGCTCAGCAAAGGAAACGTAACACCGATCTGCTTCGCGAACGCAGCGTTGGCTGGAGGACTGTCGATGCTGATGCCGAAAATTACCGAATCACTTGCTTCGATCTTGGCCAAATCAGACTGATAGGCCTGGAGTTCCTTCGTTCAACCGCCTGTGAAAGCGAGAACGTAGAAGGCGAGGATGACGTTTTTCTTACCCCGAAAACTGTCCAGTGACACTGAACTGCGTTGATCGCTGGGCAGAGAAAAATTCGGAGCAACGTCGCCGACCTTCAGGTTCGTGGTGGTGATTGCCGCTTGCTGGTCCTGCGCTTGAGCTGCAAACGACAAGACAGAAAGCGCCATGACCAGTGCGAACGCCATCGCAACGATTCGCTTCATGCATCTCTCCTTAAACAAACAACGAACAAACGACCTCGAACGACGCCATATGGTAACAGAAGTACGCCCAAGAAAGCGCGACCGGATTGTTATCGCGTGATTTTCCGCGGGCCTGCCCGTGGGAGCATCGAAACGCCAACCGCTAGCCCTCATCCCCCGTCAAGTATCTGAACGGGTCGCCGATATTCTGGCGCAGCTGGGTCCAGAATTCGTCCGGTTTGGAAAGAAACGCGGATACAACGCGAGGATCAAATTGCGTTCCCGAAAACTTTTTGATTTCGTCGCGCGCCGCCGAAATCGGCAAAGCCTTACGGTATGGCCGGTCCGAGCACATGGCATCCAGCGTGTCAGCCACGGCAAATATTCTGGCCCCGAGGGGAATTTCTTCGCCTTTCAAACCGCGCGGGTAACCGCTGCCGTTGTAACATTCCTGATGCGCCAGAACAATTTCGGCCGCATCTTTCAGAAAAGGAATCTTGTTCAGCACGGTGTAGCCGATATCGCAGTGGCGCCGCATCAGGAGACGTTCTTCATCCGTGAGCGGGCCAGGCTTTCGCAGGACTTGGTCAGGAATGCCCATTTTTCCAATGTCGTGGAGGAAAGCGCCGCGGGCGATGTGTCGCAAGTGGTCGCGCTCGACTTTCATAATCTTCGCAATTAGGATCGTAATCGCGGTGACACGCTGGCAATGGCCCTCTGTCTCGGCGTCTTTCGCGTCAAGCGCGCCGCCGAGCGCTTCGAGGGTGTAGTCATACGATTGCTCGAGGTCGCGCAGAGTCAGAGAAAGCTGTTGAGTGCGTTCGGCGACCAGGTGCTCGAGGTTTTGCTGATAGGAACGGTTCTCGAGCACAAGATGACGATGCTCCAGAGCCCGCGAAACACTGTGATAGAGCTGATCCTTTTCGAAGGGTTTCAGGATGTAATCGTAAGCTCCAGCGCGGATTGCTTCCAGCGCTATAGAAATGTCATGCATCGCGGTGACCATGATGACGGGAACGTCCTCATCCTGTGAGCGGACCTGCCGCAACAATCGCATACCGTCCATCTCTGGCATTACGATGTCGCTGAGGACCAAATCATGCGAGTCATTCTTGATTTCTTGAATCGCCTGAAAACCGTCGGGCACAACAGTGCAGCGGTACCCCTGGGCTTCGAGGAGGGTCGAAACGACCTCTCGAATCGCTTCTTCGTCGTCACAGACGAGAATTTTTTCCCCAGACAATGAATTCTCCTAGCTCGCCCATTATAAGGCTGCGTGTAACGGGCATAAGGCAGTATTGTCGCCGGGAGGGGCGTACGAGTTACGTTCGGCAAGCGATGTGCGCGAATTCGAAGTTCTTCAGAATGCGCCGACAGGTGCTAATACTCGGTTTGCGCGGATCACCCGCCAACATCCGTGCGCATGCGCGAAGGAGAATGTTCCGCGATCAAAGCCATGCGATTCTCCAACTCGCTGGTTAACCCGGCAATCATCTCGGTAAGTCCGGCAAGCGCTTCCGGAGAAAAACGACCAAGCGCCAGTTTCAACGCCGCCATTCGATAGGAAAAGTGGAATTGAAGGGCGAGCCAAAACCACTCCCATTCTTGCCGTTTCCGGATTTCTGGGGAGAGTGCGGCGATCACGCGCGCCAGCCGCTCGAGACGGGCAAAGTCTTGCCGGAGGCCGTTTAGATATTGTTTGAGAATCCTGCGGCGTTCAGCGCGCCACTTATTCGCAACGTGATGGGGCGCCCTCTTGCGCATGAATTGGGTGTCTTCCTGGCTCAACAATTGACTGATTTGCGGAAAATGGCGGCAGTTTACGGGAAGAATCTTTTCGATCTGCAGAGCGTCGAGAGATAAAACGGCCTCGTTCGTTGACGAGCCAAACAGGAGCCAAAGCAGAGTTATGAGAACAGCAAGGAAAACCAGCGTCGCGACGAAAATGGTCACTTCCAGATCTCCAGCAGCCGGGTATTTAATTCGCGAAGCCGCAGAGTCATTTGAGGAGCAAGACGGTCATATTCATCCGCAGCCAGCAGAACTGGCGCGGGCTGCCTCGCGGGAAGCGGCTTCCACAAAGCCACGACCCAGAAAATCATCGCAATGTCGAACGATGTCTGACGGATAATTTGCCAAAGCGGAAAATCGGCGATCGTCGGCCCAACCTTGAGAAACGTGTTATTGGCAACCTGCACTGCTGAGTTAAAACCGAGACCAAGGGCAATCCAAACAACATAACGTTCGATTTGGAATCCATAATAGCGACAGAACATAAGCCCCAAAATTAGAATGCCAATAACGGTGATCTCCAATCCACGTTCGGCTGTCAGAATTGCCGCAGCGGCGTGATAGGCGCTCTGGCGTGTGGAAATCGTAGCTCCGGCGACCACTAGTGCCGCCAAAAGAATTAAGAATGGACGGCACAGTTTCCAAACGCCTTGATACGGGGACAGAAGGACCTGGCAAATTTCATACACTACGATTGCGCGAATCGACACCTGGATCGCTTGCATCGTCCAATAAACATAGAAAGACGTATGAGATGTGATTCCAGTCAACGAGTAAGTCAGCCAAATGATGGCCTCATTCGCGACTAGAATACATAAGTAGATTGTGAAGACAGGAAGTCGATCAAAAAGTTTCCGGCGTAGAGCTAGAGCCAGAACCACAACCTCAGTGAGGGCTGTAGCTGTCCAACGAACAGATTCAACCAGCGAAAGATCCATACGCGCCAGGGTGCACTATACCATTTCGATCTCGGTCACGTCTACTGAAAGGCACCCCGACGCCGGTAGGGATTTGCAGCTAAGCGTTGCTCGGGAAAGGAGGAACAGGCGTGCCGTCGTCAGCCCAGAGACCGTTCGGGAAAGGAGGAACAGGCGTGCCGTCGTCAGCCCAGACGGATGAATGAGAAGAAGCGTTTACTACTGTGTTGACGCCAAAACTAGCCGGAGCTACTATCACCAACAGTAACGCAAAAACAAAGAGCAGAGCGATTGTCCGTTTCATCGGGAATGCCTCCTGCGGGCGTGTATGTCACGCACGCAGCACGGCAGAAGTTGGGGGATCGAAATGTTCCGACAACAGAACAGGTTAGAAAATGGAAGCGCTAGATGAATTCCGCCAGAATCATCGCGTAATCGAAGACTTCGCTTCGACTACACTTGCGGGCATTCCTGGAGACCTTTGTCGCTTGTTGCACGTGGCGACGCTGCGGGACATGGGCACGGGCCAGTACCGGCACGCAGGGCTAGAGGCCATCTATTCGGAACCGGCGGTTCATCAGGCACTTTTGGTGTGCCATCAGGAACTCTTTGAGAGGATTTTGGAAGCATCTCTGGAACAGCAGGAAGTGGAGTTGCGGAAATGTCTGGACGGCCTCGGCGGCGGTACTTGCGAAATCGCCGGACGTTGGCAGGAGCACGAATTTTACCGAGTGCTTATTCCGTCTGGAGTTCCATCTTATTTGCGCGAGCTCTTCTGCTCCAATATGTGCGTCTTGCTGGGGCTAATTGCCGAAGATGACCCTAGTCCGCGACCAAACGCATAGATACGCCAACCACCTGTCCAACAACTTCCGCTTCGTCGGGGAAACGATAGGCTTCCGGCACGCTAGTGGATAGAGGATGCGGCTGCAAAACGAGCCTGCCCTTTCCCATCAGGCACCAACAACAGCGGTAGCCGCCTCGGATGTCGACCAGATAAATGGGCCTTTCCGCTTCATTGCGCCAACCACCACTTTCGATCCTCTGTCGTTGGGGATCGACAAGGACCAGCGCACCAGGGCGGAGTATGGGTTCCATCCAATGGTCATCCTGTCCAATATAGCCGTAATGATAACTGTGGCCATTCTTTAGGATTGCTGCCTCGAAATGTCCCCAACTTTCCACCATGCGGGTAAGGTAGCTCGTCCGCCTGGGATCGAATGCCGGATCAAAATGAATCGGCAAACGAACGACCCGCGGCGGTGCAGCCATGTGTGTTCGGGGCGGAGCCTGTGAAGTCGCAGGGCCGAAAATATCGGCAAGTGGAACGTCATACCATTTGCATGCTTCCTGCAAGTCCAGGTGATAAATGCTGCAGAGGCTAAATAGCTTGTGCAAGCCCGGCACTACGCCCGAATTCTCAAAATCTGCGAGGCGGCTGATATGGACAATGAATTCCGGGCGGCCGTGACGCTGCGCGAGCTCATAGCTTGCTTGCTCAACATCCCGGTACGTTAGCCCGAGACGTTCGCGAACTTGGCGAAGGCTGATTCCGGGAAACATCGCGGTGGAACTCCGAGATTGGGCAATCGTGAATTAAAATTATAGCAAAGTTATCGGCTTGTTATGAAATCGGAACAGTGCTTTATCGCATGTTTCAGGGCCGCATACAAGTGCGAGAGGGTTGTTTCACATCGGTGCCCGTTCTGAAGATCGCTTGCTTCGTGCGGATCGGCTGACCACTTGTCTGTGGCGTCCCTAGTATTAAGTTCGAAACAGCGTTGCTGTGTGCAAGACATCCGGCGTCGCCGTGCTTGCGCGACGATAGCTCGCATGCCGCGCTCAAAAAAAAGGATGGAAACTATTTCCGTGCATTTGCCATCCTATCCGAGCGAGGAAATATGCGAATCAGGAGCTCAATTGCGTTGGTCTTGGTGGTTGCTGTGGGTATTGGGGCGGCGGTCGCCACATCGGCGCTCACGGCTCGCTACAGGCCTAAGACAAATCCCCAAACCAATGAGGAATTCTTCGTTACGGCCGATCAAGTTCTCCAAGTGATGAGCAAGATTCTGGACCTGCCAGCGAAATCGTCCTTAAAGAAAAGCATCCGCACGAAGGCCGAGATTCGCCAGTACCTCATCGAACAGCAGAAAAAGGATGAATCGCCGCAGAAGCGTTACGCGGACCAGCGCACTCTGGAGGCTTTCGGTTTGATTCCGAAGGGATTTCCGCTCGATTCCTTTCTGCTCGACGTGCTGACCGATCAAGTCGCGGGGCTCTACGATCCTGAGAAAAAGGAATTTTTCATTGCGGACTGGATCGACCCGGTCGAGCAGAAGCCCGTTATGGCTCACGAGCTGACCCATGCCCTCGACGACGAGTATTTCCATCTCGACAAGTGGCAAAAGGCCGTGCGGGAGAACGACGATTCGTCGCTGGCGCGGGATGCGGTGGTCGAAGGTTCGGCGGTGGCGGCAATGATGGATTACAGCCTGGATGGTATGCATACCAGCGTTCGTGATGTGCCTGATATCGCCCCGTTCATCGAATCGGGCGTCGCAGGTGAGATGGATAAGGATCCGAATCTCGCGAAAGCGCCGCAATTTATACGTGACGAGTTGCTGTTTCCCTATCTGGACGGTGCTGTGTTCACTCAACAGATTTTGAAAGCAACATCGGGGTGGGCGGATTTTAAAAAAGTCTTTGAGAATCCGCCTGTCTCGACGCAGCAGATTATGCACCCCAGCCTTTATCTGCAAGATGTGAAGCCCCGGATCATTGCGCTGCCCGATTTGAAATCGGCAATTCCGCGCGACTGGAATAAGCTGGACGAAAACGTAATCGGCGAATTTGCGCTCGGCGAAGTATTGAAACAGTTCATTGATGCGAGCAGAGCGGAGCATTTTGCAACCATGTGGCACGGAGACCGTTACGCGCTGTTTGAAAACAAGGAAAGTAAGCAGACGATACTGGTGGTTCTGCTTGCTCTCGACAACGGAAAGGATGCGGAATCTTTTTTCGGCGCTTACAGGGAAGCGTTCGAGAAAAAATATGCGGTTAAGCAACCTGTCACGGAAGGGCCGGAGTTTGCGAGTTTCGGGAGCGCCTACCTGCGATGCGTCGAAGATGAATGCCTCAGCGTAGAGGGCGCTGATCGCAACGTATTCGATCGCATCGACGCTCAGCTGGGCTGGCCGGCCGAGCCAAGCGGAACGCTGGCAAACTCCCGAGGACCGGACCGTTTCACGCGCCAGACTGCAATCTCGAAATAGACTCAGAGCGCTGCAGAGTCAGAGGCGTGCGGACTTGCGATCGAGTCTGTCCAATCGGTGCTCCAATCTGGTTCGTAGGTTTCTGAAACCGCGGGTGTGTGTGTGGACCGTATTTGAATGACCAGACAGAGTGGCAAGAGCAGCCCGCATGATTTTCGCGGCGCGCTCAGGATCGCGAACCCGGTGTTCATAGTGGATTGCTAGTTCGATGGCCGCCTCCATGCTTTCCGCGAGCCCACTTCGGTGTTCGCTGCTCAACTCTTCCCACAACGAAAGCGCAAGGCCGTAATCGCGATCCCGCTTCGCCAGTCGAGCTAATTGCCGCCGTGCGCTCCGGTGAAGTTCCTCAGGCAATCCGGCATCGAGCGTGCGGCCGAAAAGTTCGCGAGCGCGGGCGCGTTCGCCGCGGCGGCTGAAAATGCGGGACACGCCGTAAAGCTCAAATGCGTCCGAATATTCGTGTTCCGGCGCCGTCAGCAACGAAAATACTCGCTGCGAGATCGCAGCAAGCCCGCGCAAGTCCATCTGATTATGACGGAGCACGGGCAAGAGAGGCTCAGCCGATCCTGTGCGCAAGAAATCAAAATAAATTTGCGGGATTAAATCAGAGAGCACATCTCCATCGCGTTCCCAGCCGAGAATATGGCGCTCCAATTGAGCGAGACGCGCGTTTCCCACGCGCAAGCGCCAAAGCTGGCGAGCCGGATGCAATAAGTCGAGATGCACGAGGGGCGCCAAGGGCGCGATTGCGCGCGTCATGCGGAAACGCGTTTCGAGCAATGGCCAATCGAACGCTTTTCCGTTGTACGTGACAAGAATCGGCCGCTCGGTCATGCGCTCGCGCAGCGCCAGCAGCACAGAGTGCTCCTCGCTGTGATCGCGCATAAAAAATTGCTCCACCTCCAGTCCCCCGGCGTCCCACCAGGCAAGGCCTACAAGAAATGCGTATGTGCCCGAGCCGCCAGATAAGCCCGTGGTTTCGGTATCGAGGAACAACCATCGCTGTGGGTCGGAAGCTTCCCGTGGCGCATCCGGTGCAATCAGGCGCAATGCATCTGGATGAGGCGCGAATTCACACGGTTCAGAAAACCAGCGGCGGATCGAGAAATGCTCGCCGTAATGATTTCGTTGAACCGTTGCTCCCAGAAGAAGCGCGAGGCTGTCAGAATTCTCGGTCGCTCGCGATTCATCCAGGTCGAGCGATGACGAGCCACGCCGTGGCGCCGGGCGCAGCGCCTTAACGCTGGAGAATTTGTCTTTGAGTCTCGCCGGCAAATCAGTGCCCACCCGCGAGCCGTCTGAGAATCTCAAGGGCCGCGTCTTTGGCATGTTCCTGGCGCTCACCCAGAGGCCCAACGCAGGATGGGCAGCCCTTTTCGCACGGGCACGCAGAAATTAGTTCTTGCGTGCGCTTCACAAGAATATCGCATGCGCGATAGAGCGGTTCGCTGAAGCCGATGCCTCCGGGGTAAGCGTCGTAGAGGTACAAATTCGGCTCGAAGAACTCTTTTGCCTCTGAGGGGTTGTTTGCGGTAGCCGGAAGCTGCTCCCACTCTTCTTCGGCGCCCGGCTTCGGCGCGCGCTCACCTATCGTTGCGCCTAAATCGCGGCGGTCGCACATGAGCAGCAGCGTTGCGACAGATTCGAGCGCGTGCAGCAGCCCGAACATTCCACCCTGTCGGTCCGAAAGGGAGTAGGGGAGCGAGGCAACCAGTTCGCGTCTGAGCGTGACCCAGAACGCAGTTGTGTGCATTTCATTTTCGGGCAATTCGAGCTTGCCCGCACCCACATTTTCATTGGTGAAAAATTTAATTTTCTTGAAGCCGATGACTTGCGAGCGCACCAGCACGTCACCATGAGCGCGAGAAGAAGGTCCCAGGGCGGGCGCTTCGGCTACAATTTCCAATACACGAACCTGCGTATAGCGAATGGCGTCGGTGAAGTAATCCACATTCACTTGTTTTACGTAAGCCTTGCGTTCGTCGAAGTCGAGGCGTTCAACGTGATATTGCTGGCCCTGGTGGATGTAGATTGCTTTCGGGTGGACTGTCGTGAGGGCGCTTGAAAAATCGACTTCGCCAATCACTTCAGGGCCCGAAGATTCGCGGGTCGGGTTACCAGTCTCATCGATAATCACGAAATTGTCTGACGTGACGGAACGCAAGCTGATCGTATCGGCGGGATAAGCATCCTGAACCCAATGCCAGTGGCCGCCGCTCTTGTGCAGGAATCCCGCTTCGACAAGACGTTCGCAAAGCGCCGGAAGATCAATTTCTCCGAATTGCTCGTCCGGAGAGAGCGGCAGCTCGAAAGCGGCGCACTTCAAATGATTGACAAGTATTTCGAGATTGTCAGGTTGAATAAAAGCATGTTCGGGCGAGCGGCCGAAAAAATACTCCGGATGCTGAATGATGAACTGATCGAGCGGCGCCGATGAAGCGACCAACACCACGCAGGAAGTTCCGCTGCGGCGTCCTGCGCGCCCCGCCCGTTGCCAGGTAGAGGCAATTGAGCCGGGATAGCCCGCGAGCACCGTGGCATCGAGCGAACCAATATCAATGCCGAATTCCAGGGCGTTCGTGGAAACGACACCGCGAATTTTGCCGTCGCGCAGGCCGCGCTCGATTTCGCGGCGCTCGCCTGGCAAATAGCCTCCGCGATAACCACGAATCGGCTCGCTCCGGCCGGCAGCGGCAGGGAAAGCCTGCCGGAGATATGTCAGCATCACCTCCGTGTGCAGGCGGCTGTTCGCAAAAAGAATCGTTTGCAGATTCCGCGCGAGCAATTCCTTCGCCACGCGCGTCGCTTCATTCAGATAACTACGCCGGATACCTAAATTACGATTCACGACAGGCGGGTTATAGAAGACAAAGAGTTTCTCGGCAGATGGCGCGCCATTCTCGTCAATGACTTCGACTTGATCCTCGATCAAGCGCGAAGCCAGTTCGCCGGGATTGGCAATGGTGGCCGAGCAACAAATGAAAATCGGATTCGAGCCATAGAATTGCGCGATGCGGCGAAGGCGCCTTAAAACGTTCGCGAGATGGCTGCCGAAGACGCCGCGATACGTGTGCAGCTCATCGAGAACGATGTAGCGAAGATTTTCGAACAGGCGCATCCATTTCGTGTGGTGCGGCAGGACTCCCGTGTGCAGCATATCGGGATTTGTGAGCACGATGTGGCCGCGCTCGCGTATGGCCTTGCGCGCGTCGGCCGGCGTATCGCCATCGTATGTGAAAACGCCGAAGCGATCGTCGAGGCGCGTCGCGAGGTCGTGCAATTCGGCGAGCTGATCTTGCGCGAGGGCTTTCGTGGGAAACAAATACAAAGCGCGCGTATCGGCGTTTTCGAGAATGGCGTTCAATACCGGCAAGTTGTAGCACAGCGTTTTTCCGGAGGCAGTCGGAGTGACGATGACGGCATTTTTACCGGCGTGAACCTGATTGACGGCCGCCGCTTGGTGGGTATAGAGCTGTTCAACGCCTTTGGCGCGGTAGGCCTCCGCCAGGTGGGCGTTTATCCAGGCTGGGACTGGCGCGCACTGCGCATCGCGCGCGGGGATGCTCTGGACGGCTGTGAGGACCTCGCCGTTGCGGTCGCGGGTAGTTATTTCGCCGAGAACGTCGCGAATCACGTCAAGCGTGGCGCGCGGGCGAACAGCCAGTGATGGGGACAAGCCGACCCTCCTTCGCCTTTTGTTCGCTAAGACTAGCATCGGCTGGTGTGAGGCGCAATCGGATTATTCATATTTTTTCGAAAAGACCATTACGGCAACGCCGAACGCGCGCCGTTATACGCTCTTTGGATGCTTAGCCCGCCCATGTACAATTAGGCGACATTACGAAAGGCGATGGAGTTCGCCTGAACCGCTCCAAAAGAGCTGATGACTCCTGGCTGCCGCGAGGCTCCAGGAGTTTTTTTGTTTTGAGACTCGGGGCGCAGAAGAGGGATCCAAAGTGCGTATATTATTACTCGCGGTATTTGGCGTCGCTGGGACGTTGGCCCGGTATGGTCTGGAAGGCGCTGTGCAGCACCGTTCAGGCTCCAGCTTTCCGTATGGGACACTGAGCGTAAATCTTCTGGGATGTTTTTTTCTGGGGTTGATTGGCAGATTCGCATTGAATCATGTCGTTCTCTCGCCGGATTGGCGCATCGGTATCACAGTCGGGTTTTTCGGCGCGTTCACCACGTTTTCCACGTTCAGTTGGGAAACGGTTCGCATGCTCGAGGATGGTGAATGGGTTAAAGGTTTGACTTATGTTGCCGCGAGCGTTCTGTTAGGTCTGATTCTGATGTTGGCAGGCATACGCGCGGGCGATGCCATTTAGGAGGGCCGATGACACACGAACGATTCGAAGGCGAGCGCACCCTGATGCGGATACACATCGGAGAGTCGGATCATTGGCATGGCAAACCGCTCTATCAGGCAATTGTCGAGATGTTGCGCGCGGAAAAATTCTCCGGCGTGACCGTTCTGCGCGGCGTGGGCGGCTACGGTTCTTCGAGCATTTATCACACGGACAAGATTCTGCGACTGTCGCAGGATCTTCCCATCGTGATCGAAGTGGTGGAATACAACGAACGGATCGAGCATATTTTGCCGCGACTGGATGAGATGGTTGGCGGAGGCTTGATTACACTGGAAAAGGTTCGCGTAATCCTCTATCGCACTGGCAAATAGGCGCGAACACCATAGTTCAAGACGGTACAATGGCTCAAAAACTAAAGCTCGGCGAAAATCACCGCCGCGTCGTGTCCGTGTTGCTCCGCGGATTGGAACAGATGTGCGATGAAATTGAGGCGCGTCTCGCGGAAGTGCCGGGCGTCCTGCGCCAGGTAAAGAGTGACGTGTCTCCGGCGCAGAACACTGTTCTGCGGGAGATGACCGCGCGTGTGCGCGAAGAAATCCGACGACTCAGCACGGAGATTGAGCTGGATGCCGCTATTCGCTCACCGCGACGGGCTATTCTGGCGCTTCTGTCGGCGAGCATTGTGAACCTGGAGGAATCGGACTCCAAGCGATTGAGAGGTTACGGGCCGCTGGCAAACGAGGCTGCGGTCCAGCTAGACGACGAACTGAGCCGGTTGGTTGTATTACTCGAGGAAATGACCACGATTGCGGAAGGGCTTTGAGACCCTTTCGCTGTGGTCTGGGACTATCCCTCGCGATAGAATATGGATATGGCACACACCTTTCTGATTTTCGATTTTGGCACGGACGAAGAAGCGGCACAGCAAGCGCGCCATCGCATTGACGGTTGGAAGCAGGGCTTCCGGCTGGGGAAGAAAGTTGAATTTAAATTCGACAGGCAGGCTCCGGAGAAAAACGAGAAATCCGAGGTCGATGACGAGGCCAAACGGAAAAGCAAGAGCAAGGAGTCCGAGCAGGAGGGGAAGGTTCGCTTACTGGTTCGGCTCGACTTCTCGAATCACGAGAAGCATCTCGCACAAAGTTGGATTGAACGCATCCCCGGCGACGACGCGTTCAAATCCGTCAAGAATGAGGTGATTCGTCACACCGACCCCACTTTCGAGAAGACTTCCGACCTTTTCGATTCGCTGAACTAAGCCGGGAATTGGGGCTTGACGGCGAGTTCTGAATTACGTTGGCTCCGGATTTGGCGGACGCAATTCCTTCCGCTATAATGGCGAAACCGATTGAAGTCCCGCGAGGCGAAAGACAGCCCATGGCTCTGCAGACTAAGACCAAGATCGCAAAATTTGACGCGGCAAAATATCACGGGCTCGACCGCGAAGCATTGATTCGACTGTACCGCGTGATGTTCTTGTCGCGGCGATTGGACGATCGCGAGATTCAACTCAAGCGGCAGAACAAAATTTATTTCCAAATCAGCAGTGCGGGCCACGAAGCTGCAACAGCCGCGGCTGGGCTGGTGTTCAAATCCGCCTACGATTGGTTCTATCTTTATTACCGGGACCGCGCGCTATGCCTGATGCTCGGCGTCACTCCATACGAGATGCTTCTCGAAGGCGTAGGCGCGAAGGACGATCCCGCATCAGGAGGGCGCCAGATGCCCTCGCACTGGGGCCATCAGGACTACAATATTGTTTCCAAATCATCGCCAACGGGAACGCAATGGCTGCAAGCGGTCGGCGCGGCGGAGGCTTCGTTGTACTACGACCGCTTCCCGAAAGCACTGGGGCAGGCCAAGACTGCGCCGCTCGGCGAAGCTGTCCGGCACCAGCGTGATGAAGTGGTTTGCGTTTCGGGAGGAGAGGGCGCGACGAGTGAAGGCGAATTCTGGGAGGCGCTGAATACGGCGTCGAACCGAAAATTACCGGTCGTGTTTTTCGTGGAGAACAATGGCTACGCGATTTCGGTTCCTTGCGAGGTGCAGACGCCGGGTGGCGACGTGGCGCACCTGGTGGCGAATCATCCGAACCTGCACATCGAGGATTACGATGGAACGGACCCGCTTGAGAGTTATGCCGCATGCCAGCGCGCCGTGGCGCATTGCCGCGAGCGCCGCGGCCCGGCGTTGTTGCATGCGCATGTGACGCGGCCCTATTCACATTCTCTTTCCGACGACGAGAAGCTTTACAAGTCCGCCGACGAGCGCGAAGCCGAAGCGCATCGCGACCCAATTCCCAAGTTCGGACTGTTTTTGGTTCGCGAGGGAATTTTGGACGAGCGCGAACTGGAAGCTTTGGAAGCCGGCGTCGAAAAAGAGATCCTCGAATCCGTTGACAGGGCACTGTCCGCGGCCATTCCCTCCGTTGATTCCGTTTATGAATTTGTTTATTCCGCGGATGTTGATCCCTCGACTGCCAATTTCGCGAAAGAGCCGGAATTATCGGGTCCTCAGCTCACGATGGTAGAAATGGTGTCCGCGTCGCTGATCGATGAGATGGGACGCGACGAACGCATTGTTGTGTTCGGCGAGGACGTCGCGGATTGCAGCCGCGAAGAAAATCTCGAAAAGCTCAAGGGCAAGGGCGGCGTCTTCAAGGCCACTTCTGGTTTGCAGCGTCGCTACGGCGGAGAACGAGTGTTCAATTCGCCGCTCGCGGAAGCCAACATTGTGGGCCGCGCAATCGGCATGGGCACCCGCGGAATGAAGCCAGTCCCGGAAGTTCAATTTTTCGATTACATCTGGCCGGCGATGATGCAATTGCGCAATGAGCTTGCGACTATGCGCTGGCGCTCGGCGAACACGTTTAAATGTCCGGTGGTGATCCGCGTGGCGATTGGCGGTTATTTGACGGGAGGCGCAATTTACCACAGCCAGTGTGGCGAAGTAATTTTCACGCACATACCGGGCTTGCGCGTGGTGATGCCTTCGACGGCGCTCGATCTGTGTGGATTGCTGCGGACTTCAATTCGCTGCGATGATCCAGTGCTGTTCCTCGAGCACAAACATCTGTATCGCCAACCGTACAACCGGTCGCCATATCCGGGCACGGACTACATGGTTCCGTTTGGGAAAGCGCGAGTGGCACGCAAGGGTACGGATGTAACGGTCATTACTTACGGCGCTGTGGTTCACCGGGCGGAAGTGGCGGCCGCGGAATTGGCTCGGCAGGGAACCGAAGCAGAAATCCTGGACCTGCGGACGTTAAGCCCGTATGACTGGGAATCGATTGCCGCGTCCGTGCGAAAAACGAACCGCGTGATTGTGGCGTACGAAGATTCGCTCTCCTGGGGATACGGCGCGGAAATCGCGGCTCGCATCGCCGACGAACTTTTCGAGGAGCTTGATGCGCCGGTGCGGCGCGTTGCCGCGACGGATACGTTCTGCGCTTATCAGCCAAAACTCGAAGATGAGATTCTGCCCCAGACGGAGGACATTGTGCGAGCGGTCCGGGACTTGGTGGCGTTCTGAATCTCGGTCGAAAAGCGTGCAACCTTTTGGGCTCGTTGTTCGTAACTGTAATTAGGAGCGCGGTAGAGGCCCGCCGATCGGGCGGAAACGGGAGGTCATGATGAATTGCCCACAGTGTCAAAGAGACATCACGAACTATTCCAACTTTTGCTATTTCTGCGGTGCGCGTCAGGCCCACGCAACGGTTTCAACTGCGCCGCCACGCCGTCTGCGTCGGTCTGCCACCGATAGCAAGCTCGCGGGCGTTTGCGGTGGCCTGGCGGAACACTTCGCAATGGATTCGACGATTGTGCGCTTGCTCTGGGTGCTGGTGACGTTCTGCACGGGGTTGGTCCCCGGCATTGTTGTGTATGTGGTGGCCTGGCTGATTATGCCGGAGGGGTCGTTGCCGACTCCTGTTCAGCCAGTTGCGCAGACAACAGAAGCTCCGCACGCCTCGGCATAGCTGCGATTTCAGCCGCTAGGCATTGTTCTTGAAGATGGCGCGGTCGAACGATATCGCTCCAGGTCCCACAGCAACCAGTGCAAACGCGGCCACCGCCACCGCCAACGGAAGCTGGTAATTGCTGACGGCCATCGGACCGCCCTGCGGTAGATGCACCTTCAGGATGGCGATTGCCATCTCGCCCGCGAGTAACAATCCCGCAATTCGCGTGAACAGTCCGACAACGAGCAGGCATCCACCGAAAAACTCCACGATACCGGAGATCAAAGCGAAATAAGGCGGGAATCCCATGTGTGGGAATTGCTGCATGGCTTGGTGCGTGTGCGTGAAAAGCTTCGGGAACCCATGGTAAATAAAGATGATTCCGAGGCCGAGCCGAAGAAGCAGCAAAGCCAGCGGCTTGAGTTTGTCGAAATGATGCATTGTGTCACTCCTTGCAGAAGTCTTCCACTCACTGCCCCGAGCGCCGACATTCTAGCAGAACCGTAGCATGACTGAACACATGGCGTCACAGCATTGACTCGGCACGATAACGGATGGGGTAGAATCGTCGCGCAAGCGTGATCGGCGCATTGGTCGTTCAACTCGACTGTTTCGGCTAACCGCATTCTTGCAAACTTCAAGCCATGTCGACAATGCAAGCGAAATGACGGCAAAGGTTGGTCCAGCGAGCAGCGCGGATCTCCGAGACGTTTGGCGGGGAGATGCTTGCTGATGCGCCGCGCATTCTTGATCGTCCTCGTGCTCGGAATCATTGCGGCGGTCATGGTGCGCGAGGTGCGTCTACACCGTAAGCCTCCGATGGAACTGGCATATGTGGGCTTACAAGGCGCTAGCATTTGGAACAGCACAGCGGAAGTTCGCGCCGCGGTGGCCAATCTTTCCTACGGCGAGCCAGTTCAGATTTTTCAGCGGGATGGCGATCACGCACTGGTCCAGACGAAGACGGGCTTACGCGGTTGGGTTTCGTCGGACTCGCTGTTGAGTTCAGGGCTGTGGCATGCCGCCGCACTGCTCAATCAGGAAACAGAAGGCATGCCCGTGCAGGCGCGAGGCGATACGCGCGCTCGCAGCAACATTCACATTCGGCCGGGGCGGCAGTGGGAAGTGGTATCGTCCGCGCCCGGTGGCACGGCCGTAGAGATTTTCGCCCGGGAAGCAACCGCGAATGTGGGGCGGCAGTCGCCTCGCGGCCCCTCATCTGACTCATCAAACCTAGAGGATTGGTACCTGGTGCGTGCACGTGTGAAAAATGCGGCTCAGATCTCCGGCTGGGTGCTTGGCCGGCTCATTAGTTTGGATCTACCTGAACCCCTTCCCGAATATCAAAGCTCTGAACACATCAACGTCGTTGCATGGTTTGAAATCAATCGCTCTGTGGACTCGACAGGCGCCGTGAAGCCCGAGTATCTGCTCATGGGCGCACGCGATGGAGAAGGCAGACCGTGCGATTTCACGATTGTTCGCGTTTTCACATGGAGCCCGAAGAGGCATAGGTACGAAACAGGCTTCATCGAACGCGGACTTTGCGGTAGCTTGCCGGTGCAGGTTGTACCTGCGACGACGCCGGGCGGCAAGGCGCGCTTCAGCTTCAGCAACGTGGGTCTGAAAGGACAAGAAGATCGCCAGTACGAAATGATGCTTACGACCGTGCACCGAATTAATTCCGGCGCAGGAGAGGCGAGAAAACGAAGAGAGCGTTCGGGAAAGGCCAGAGAATGAACAGGACGAGAATGGTCCGACACCGTGCTAGGAGCGTAATCTGCGCGGGGCTCGGCATTTTTTGCGCACTGGCGATTGCGTCGTGCTCGGCTCCACAGCACGCGGCGCAGAGCGTTCCTCCGCCCCTGCTCCAATATCTCGGTGAATGGGGTAACGCAGGCACGGAGCCAGGGCAATTGCAGAATCCGCAATCGTTTAACTCGGATCGGGTCGGCAATGTCTACGTTGCGAACGATGGCAATCCAACGCAAATCGAGAAATTCGATTCCATGGGGCATCCATTGCTGGCCTTCGATGTGGCGGGAAACGAGAACAATTGGGATATTGCCATTGATTCCGGGCAAGCTATCTTTATTGTGGATTTTCGAAGGGCGCAGGTTCAGATTTTTTCTCCAGAGGGCGAAACATTCCGCACTCTCTCGTTCCGGTACCGAAGCTCACTGAATCATCCTGCCAGCATCGCCATCGATCCCTCCGATGACGACATCTACCTTGCTGATTTCGAAACGGCGCACATTGCGAGGATGAATGCCCGCGGCCGCATTCTGCAAGTCTGGGGACAACCGGCAGGCTTGCCTGTGCAGCATTGGACGCCCTGTCGCATTCGGGTTGGCGGCAAGGGAAATTTGTACGTAGCCGATGCAGATAATCAACGTATCGAGAAGCTTTCGTTCGATGTGGGCTATGTTGCTTCCTGGGATTTTCCTTTCACGAATCTAACGTCGAAGCGCGACGCTCCAAAGGCCTATGGCTTGGCCGTATCGCAGAATTTTGTGGTTGCCACGGACGAGACAAGGCGTTTGCTGGAAATCTGGACGTTGGATGGGATGCCAAAGTTGACGGTGGACTTCTCCGAGCACCCGGAATGGGGGCAAAATGCAAGTCCGACCGACGTTGCGTTCACGCCAAAAGGTGAGTTGCTGGTGCTCGATCGAGCTGATGCGCATGTGCTGCGATTCCGAATTAATGTGAACTAAAATAATTCGGTGGTGAGTTCGATTGTAAGCGGCAAGTAGTACGAGGAAGTCATTCGTGGCATTGCTTCTGTCTGAATCCGACGTTCGGTCACTGCTGACGATGCCTTTAGCGATCGAGGCCGTCGAGGATGCATTTCGGCGGCTGGCGGATGGCAGCGCGCAGTTTCACTCCCGCCAGCGGTTGCATCTGCCGCGGAACTCGTACCTCCACTATATGGCGGCCGCCGACGGAACCGGCGGTTACATGGGCATGAAAATCTACACGAGTTCCCGCGAAGGCCTGCGATTTCTAGTTCCTCTTTTTCAAGCCAGCACTGGCGAACTACTCGCGCTGATCGAGGCGAGCTACCTGGGCCAGATGCGCACCGGCGCGGCGAGTGGTGTCGCTACGAAATTGCTGGCGCGCCGTGACGCGCGGACGGTTGGAATCATCGGCACGGGTCTTCAGGCGGCGACACAACTTGAGGCTGTAGCAGCCGTTCGGAAAATCGACCGCGTTCGCGCTTTTGGACGCGATCCGGAGCGCCGCCAGCGTTTTGCGCGTGAGATGAGTGGAAAGCTGAGGGTGCCGGTCGGGGCGGCAGCTTCAGCGGAGGAAGCTGTGCATGACGCGGATATCCTGATTACTTCGACTGGGGCGTCAAAGCCAGTGGTCGAAGGCCGATGGCTGCGCGCGGGGACGCACATCAACGCGATTGGAGCGAATTTCCCGGAGAAGGCGGAGCTTGACTCTGATGCGGTGGACCGCGCCAATGTGATTTTCGTCGATTCGCGCGACCAATCGAAACTGGAGGCGGGGGATTTGATCCAGGCATTCGAGGGAGATTATTCGCGATGGAACGATGTGAAAGAGCTTAGCGATTTGATTGCGGGGCGCGTGGAAGGGCGCGTGTCGCCAGAACAAGTAACGCTTTTCAAATCTAATGGAATCGCGATTGAAGATATTGTGACGGCCGGAAGAGTCTACGAACTGGCGCTGGAGAGGGGAATTGGCAGCAGTGTGGAATTGTGGAAAGCGAAATCCTCAGATTAATAACGCCAAACAACAGTTAGCTGCGAGGTCTGTGCAGTCGCTTGACCAGGGCATCATGCAGGCGGCTGCGGACATCATCCGAAAGCGGCAAAGGTTCCGACTTGCAGAAAATTTGAATTGTTTTTTTTGTCGTGTCCACCAACAAATGACAATCTTCGCAGTGCTCCATGTGAATTTCGATGGATTGCTGCAGACTTAAGTCTAGTTCTCCGTCGAGATAATTCGAAAGCTCTCTTACCACGCTTCTACAGTTCATTGGGCTATTCCTTTTCGAAAATACCGATTCAATTTCTCTCGCAGCTTCAGGCGCGCGCGCAGCAGCCGAGATTTCACGGCGGGCACGGACAGTCGAAGAGCTTCGGCGGTTTCTTCCGTGGAGAGTTCCTCGATGTCGCGCAATTGGAAGACGGTCCTAAAAGAAGGCTCCAATTCACCGATCACATGAGAGAGGATTCCAGCGAGCTCGTCTTGGGCATAACGCTGCTCGGGTGAGGGACCCCAATCCTCGATTTCGCGGGGCATGAAGTTGTCTTCCGTTTCGATCTCCTGGTCGAGGGAAATATCTCTCGGGTGCCGTTTGCGCAACTTCATCAGGGCCTGATTCACGGCGATGCGCACCAGCCAGGTGTAAAACCGCGAATTGCCCTGAAATTCCCCGAGATGCTCAAATGCCTTCAAGAATGCTTCCTGCGATGCGTCCTGCGCGTCTTCCGCATTTTGTGTGATGTGTTGCGTGAGGCGGAAAATCTTGCGTTCGTAGCGATTGACCAGTGCTTCGAATGCTGCGGCGTCTCCGGCTTTCGCCGACGCGACTAAGGACGCCTCGTTATCGACAGGATCGGCTTGTGAGCCCGTTAGCTTGGCGTGCGCTGGTTCCATATTTGTGGACAGCTCCGGTATCAGGGAATAGTCATAAAGCGTAGCACAAACGGCCGCCATGTTCTCGCGCCAACCTGCTCTTACATCTGACGCGACGTCTGCGCGCAGGATGCAAGTTTTCCAGCTCAAATGTGTTTTTCGCGCTCGAATTTGGCCATGAAGCCCTTGACTCTCACGGCCTATCGGAACTATTCTTAGTTATTCGAACGAACGTTCGACTCAGGATTGCCCACGAATGCCGTGTGCTGCGACACCAGACTCACGAATCGCTTCCCGGAAGTTGGAGATGATTCTCCGGCATTCCGCTCGCGTTTTCGCCGAGAAGGGCTACGAGGGCGCCTCGATTCGAGACATCAGTCGAGCGAGCGGCGTTTCGCTGTCTGGCTTATACTACTATGTTGAAAGCAAACAAAAGCTCCTATATCTAATTCAAATTCATACGTTTAGGACGATTCTGTCGCGGCTTCGCCGCAACTTGGAGACTGTGTCCGATCCCGCTGCCCGCCTTCGTGTTCTGGTTCATAACCACCTTGAATATTTTCTGCGCCACCCGATGGAAATGAAGGTGCTCGCCCGCGAGGATGGTGTGCTTGTTGGCGATTATCGCAAGGAAGTCGCGGAGATCAAGCGGCGCTATTACGGCACGGCGCTCGAGATTTTCGAGGAATTGCGGCGGAGTGGACAAACCCAGCGGCTAAATCCCCGCATCGCGGTCTTGTCGCTCTTCGGTATGATGAACTGGATTCACACATGGCATCGTCCGCAGGTGGACCCGCAAGCGGAGGCGCTTTCTGATGTAATGTCGCAAATGTTTCTGCATGGCGTGATGAATGGCCACCGGGCCGGCTCGCAGAAATCATCGCGCGCTGCACACAACACAGTGAAAATGGCAGTACATGCCGCGGGTTAGATGACAATATTCATAAAGAGAGAGGAGTTTTTCGATGGCAACGACGCAAGCGGTGGACCAGAAGCAGTTGGTGAATTATCGCGTTGAAGACGGCATCGCCATAATCGAGATGGACGATGCGCCGGCGAATACGTACACATACGAAATGATGCGCCAGCTCGATGAATCCATTTTGCAGGCGCGCATGGACGACAACGTCCACGTCCTTTTGCTTCGCGGAGCAGGCGAAAAATTTTTCTCGGCGGGCGCGAGCATCCCCATGCTCGCCAAAGTGGACCCGCAGTTCAAATATTATTTCTGCCTGCATGCCAACGAGACGCTTTCGCGCCTCGAACAGACTCCCAAGCTGGTGATTGCGGCGCTCAATGGCCACACGGTGGGAGGCGGCCTCGAAATTGCCCTGGCGTGTGACATTCGTCTCGCGAAAAAGGAAGGCGGCAAAATCGGATTGCCCGAAGTGAACCTGGGCGTTCTTCCCGGCACGGGCGGCACGCAACGGCTTGCACGCGCGGTGGGACGCTCGCGCGCGATTGAATTAATGGCGACCGGGCGCACGTTCAGTTTTGAGGAAGCGGCTGAGATGGGCCTGATTCATTACATCTACGAGCGTGAATCTTTCTGGGACGAAGTGATGGCTTATGCGCGGCAATTCTGCCCCCCGAACAAAGCTTCTCGGGCCGTGGGCCGCATCAAGCGCGCCGTGGTCACGGGTTTGGAGGTCGGTTTTGGCGAGGCTCTCGGCATTGAGCGTGAATTGCAGCAGTTGCTGTTCACAAGTGACGACGCAAAGGAAGGGCTGAAAGCGTACGTCGAGAAACGCCAGCCGGAATTCAAGGGAAAGTAACAGCATGGCGACCGCAGCCAAAATCGAACCGAAGCCGGGCAAATTGCTCATCGGCGGCAAATGGTTGGACTCCGCTTCGGGCAAGACGTATCCCACGGTGAATCCCGCCACAGGCGAGACGCTGGCGCAGATCGCTGATGCGGGCGCTCATGACGCCGATGCAGCCGTCGAGGCGGCGCGCCGCGCGTTTGAGTCAGGCCCATGGCCGGAGATGAGCGCTTCGGACCGTGGGCGAATTCTCTGGAAAATTGGCGATCTCATCGACAAATATAACGAAGAGCTCGGCACGCTCGAGACTCTCGACAACGGCAAGCCCATCTTCGAATCGTGCCAGGTGGACATGCCCATGGTGGCCGAGGTTTTTCGCTACTACGCCGGCTGGGCCACGAAAATTCACGGTGAAACGGTTCCCGTCCGTGGGCCGTTTCTGAATTACACGTTACGTGAACCTATCGGCGTGGTTGCGGCGATCGTGCCGTGGAACTTTCCGCTGCTGCTTGCGTCGTGGAAAGTAGCGCCCGCGCTAGCTGCGGGCAATACCGTTGTTTTGAAGCCCGCGCCATGGACATCGCTCACCGCATTGCGGCTGGGTGAGATTTGCCAGGAAGCCGGTTTGCCTGACGGCGTGTTGAATATCGTTACAGGCGCTTCGGATGAACTCGGACGCGCGCTTGTGCGCCATCCCGGCGTCTCGAAAATTGCGTTCACGGGCTCGACGATGACCGGCCAGGAAATTGCTCGCGTCTCGGCGGATAATTTGAAGCACGTCACTCTCGAGCTTGGAGGAAAATCGCCGAATATCGTTCTCGCCGACGCCGATTTGGATGGAGCTGTGCGGGGCGCAACCATTGGCATCTTCTACGGTAAAGGTGAAGTTTGTGCAGCAGGCTCGCGGCTCTTTGTGGAGCGCAAGATTCACGATGACTTCATGCAGAAGCTCATCGACCGCACGAAGAAAGTCCAGCCCGGCGATCCTCTCGATCCGAAGACGAAATTCGGCGCGCTCGTCAGCGAGCCTCAGATGAATAAGGTTCTCAGCTACATAGAAAAAGGGAAAGCCGAAGGCGCGAAGCTCGTCGCGGGAGGCGCGCGTGCACAATTCAGCAACGACAAAGGTTATTTCGTTCAGCCGACTGTGTTCGACGACGTGAAAAACGACATGACGATTGCGCGCGAAGAAATTTTTGGCCCTGTGCTCGCCACAATTGCGTTCGACAACGTGGAAGAAGCCATTCGAGAAGCAAACAAAAATCCCTATGGTTTAGCGGCTGCCGTTTGGACTCGGGACATCGCCAAGGCTCATCGCGTTGCGCACAAACTTCAGGCAGGAACTGTGTGGATCAACACGTACAACAATTACGACCCCGCCGCGGCCTTCGGCGGCTACAAAATGAGCGGCTACGGGCGCGAGTTGAGCATGCACGCGCTCGAGAGTTACACGCAGGTGAAAAGCGTTTGGGTCAATCTGAAAGATTAAGACTGACGATGGAGTCCCTTCGAAGCGATGCGCACGCTGCCTGATTATCTCCGCCGCGGAATGAAGCTCGTTGTCGTCGGTTGCAATCCCGGCGAACGCTCGGCGCGCGTCGGCCACTATTACGCAGGCCGCGGAAACGAATTTTGGCCGCTGCTTTACGACTCCGGTGTGATTCCCGAGCCGATTGCCTATGCGGATGATCGCCGCGTGGTGGAATTTGGCATCGGGCTAACGGATCTCGTCAAGCGGCCGTCCAAGGGCATCGACGACATTGAGCGCGAGGAATTTGCCGAGGGCCGCGTTCTGCTGGCAAAAAAACTCGAAGAATTTCGCCCGCGTCTGGTCGCATTCAACGGCAAGATGGTCTACGAGAAATTTGCCGGCCGTTCTTGCATGCTTGGATTGCAGAAGGAAAAGCTCTACGGCGCGGACGTTTTTGTGCTGCCTTCCACCAGCGCGCTGAACGCGAAGGGGCGGGGCGTGAAGATGCGTTATTTCAGGAAGTTGGCCGCGATTCTGGAGGGGATGGGGAATTGACCGAGGCCCTAGCGACACGATGACGTCGAGTGCAACGCAGAAACCGGTTGCGGAATTGCTAGTCCTCGAGGAGCGCGATGGCGCGGTATTAACTCTTCGCCTGAACCGCCCTGAGCGCCTGAATGCACTGAATGTCGAGCTTGGCCGCGCGCTGGTTGGAGCTCTCGATCGCGCGGCCTCTGACAGATCAACACGCGTGATTATTCTGACGGGTGCGGGTCGTGGTTTCTGTGCAGGAGGCGATCTTGCCGTGCTACGCGATGCGCGCTCGCGCAACGCCGGCCATGAACTCGAAGACCTACTGCGCGCGGGGAAAGAAATCACGATGGCGATTTGCACCATGCCGAAACCCGTGATTGCTGCAGTGAACGGAGCAGCGGCGGGCGCGGGAATGAACTTGGCGCTGGCGTGCGATCTTCGCATCGCTTCCGATCAGGCGAGCTTTGGCGAGACGTTCGCGCGAGTCGGGCTGTTCCCGGATTTCGGCGGCACCTATTTTTTGCCCAAGCTCGTCGGAGCCGCAAAAGCTGCGGAATTGTTTTACACGGCGGAAATGATTTCCGCGGCGGAGGCGGAGCGGCTCGGAATCGTGAACCGCGTTGTTCCGGCAGAAAAGCTTGAGGAGGAAGTAAAGCAGTTTGCAGCGCGATTGGCCGTCGGCCCTCCAATGGCGATCCGCGCAATCAAACAGGTTTTATTCGGGACTGAACGCGAGGAATTGGAGCGCACGCTCGATGCGGAAATTCGACAACAGGTCGAATGTTTCCTCTCGGCGGATTGCGCAGAAGGGCTTGACGCGTTTTTTACCAAGCGCGAACCGCGGTTTCGAGGAAATTGACGAACAAATTGTTGTGAAGCCACCACGGGAAGGAGATAGTGCAATGCCTGCCACACGAATTGCAACTTTTGACGATTGGGTGGACCTATTCGGTTCTTGGCGCAAGGAAATTGGCGTCAACTACGCGGAAATCGAGAATTATAAGTTCGAGGCGAAATTCGGCCCAATCCGCTCGAACGAAGTCGAATTTGGCGCGTTCAAGGGCCGCTCGAAATGGCAAAAAGTTCTCGAAATTCCCGACCAGCGGATACGCGATGGCCTGATGAACTTGATTATTTATCAGGGCGACACGGAGTTCGCATCTGTCGAGCAGCAGCGGCACCTTTTTGAAGCTTGTCCGAGCGAGCACGACCGCAAATCGCTCTGCCGCGTGGTGACCGAAGAAATGCGCCACGGCTGGCAAATGTGCACGCTGCTCATCTCGCATTTCGGTTACGGCGGACGCGTGGAAGCGCAAAAAATGCTCGAGCGGCGCGCATTCGAACAAAAGCGTCTCCTCGGCGCGTTCAATCAGGACGTCCGCAACTGGCTGGATTTTTTCACTTATACCGACTTCGTTGATCGCGACGGCAAATTCCAGCTCACCATGCTGAGTTATTCCGGTTTCGCGCCGCTCGCGCAGTCGATGATTCCCATGCTGCGCGAGGAATCCTTCCACCTGGGTACCGGTCACGATGGCATCAAGCGCATCGTGAAGGCCGGCGTGGTGCCGCTGCCGGTCGTGCAGAAATACATCAATAAATGGATTCCCGTGAGCAACGATCTTTTCGGGGTTGATCAGTCGAGCTCAGCCCACTGGTTTTATGTTTGGGGCCTCAAGGGACGTTACGATGAAGCCCAAAATCAACAGGCCGCCGACCTCGGCCACATGAACGAGCACAATCGCAATCTCTATTACGCGGAATGTTTGAAGTTGATCGAGCAAATCAATAAACACGTCCCGGTGGGCCAGACGCCGCTTTATGTCCCGAATCCGAAGTTCAATCGGCACATTGGTGCGTTCGCAAATCAACCGTACAGCGTCTTTGGCGAATTGCTTTCGTGGGAGAAATATGCCGAGCACACAAAGGAAATGCTTCCACAGGAAGAAGACCTGAAACTGATCAGTGACATTCAGAGCACGGAGCCGAAGTGGATCGCGCCGAAGGGTTCGATGGAGTAGTTGCGCGCGCGACTTGGAACGAAGACCGACATGCTAGCCTTGGAAAGCGTTCGCGTCCGAACTGAAGGCCGCATTGCGCGCATCATGCTCGATCGTCCGCCGCTCAACGTGATGAACATCGCGATGATGCGCGAAATCAGCGCGGTCATCGAGGAACTGGGCCCGGAGATGGATTTTCTCGTCTTCGAGGGCGCGGGTGAAAAGGGCTTTTCAGCGGGCGCGGAAGTAGCGGATCATACGACCGAGCGCGTCGAGGATATGCTCCACGCATTTCACGGAATTTTCCGTGAAATATGGAATAGCCGGTTTATCACTATTGCCGCCGTGCATGGTTACTGCCTCGGCGGCGGTTGCGAACTGGCGACGTTCTGCGATTTCGTCATCGCGACTGAATCGGCGAAATTCGGCCAGCCCGAAATCAAGCTCGGCTGCTTTCCGCCCATAGCGATGATTACTCTTCCGAGGTTGGTCGGGATGCGCGCGGCGATGGACCTGATATTGAGCGGACGCACGATTTCCGCGCGCGAAGCGCAACGTCTTGGACTTGTTTCGCGAGTCGTTGCCGATAACGAGTTGGAGAATGCAGTAGCAGCGTTGCTCGAAGACCTCGGCGGACTCAGCCCTGCGGTCTTGGGGATGGCCCGGCGCACATTGTGGAGCGCGACGGGATTTGATTTGGAGAGCAGTCTTGGAACCGTCGAACAATATTACTTGCGCGATTTGATGAAAACGAACGACGCGCAGGAAGGCATCCGCGCATTTCTTGAAAAGCGCGCTCCTGTTTGGCAAGGAAAGTGAACGGCTTGCGATCATTAGAAACGAGCATGTAGTTTGAAAAGTCCTGCGGGGAGAAATGCCTGAAGATCTGCTTGCAAATTTGGAGATTACGCCGAGCGAAGTGAAACAGCAACTCGATCGCGGCAAGAAATTTCTTTTCGTTGATGTGCGCGAGCCGTGGGAATTCCAGCTCTGCCACATCGAAGGCTCGAAGCTCATTCCGCTGGGGCAAATCCCGCCAAGCTTGCAGGAATTTGAAGCTGCCGACAGCGTAATACTTTTCTGCCACAGCGGACGGCGCAGCTTGGACGCCGCGGCTTGGTTGCGCTCGCAGGGCGTGGCTGGCGCGCGTTCCATGTCAGGCGGCATTGACCGGTGGTCGCAGGAAATCGATCCGCGCGTGCCACGTTACTGAAACGCGAGTAAAAATGGCGAAATCGAAAATTAAATTCTGGCACAAGCCGACGTGAACGTCCTGCCGCAAAGCAAGAGGTCTCTTGCTCGAACACGGGGCCGAGTTGGAACTGCGCGATCTGGCCAAGGATCGCTTGACGGTTGCAGAACTGGATAAGTTGGTCGGCGACCGCGATTACCGATTGTTCTTGAACACGCGCAATGAGCTGTATCGCGAGCGAAACATGAAAGACAATCCACCATCGCGCGCGGACGCTCTGAAAATGATGGCTGCGGAGCCGAATCTGATTCGCAGGCCCGTGGTAATTTCGGGAAAGCAAATCGTGCTGGGATACGACGAAGAAGCGCTGAAGAAACTCGCTTAGGGAGATGCATTGAATAAGGAACTGATGCATTTGCGCGTGAATGGCGAAGAGCACGCAATCGCGATTGCGCCGAATCGCCTGCTGCTTGACGCGCTCCGCGAGGATATTGGCCTGACGGGCTCGAAGCGCGGTTGCGACGATTCGAGTTGCGGCTGCTGCGCTGTGCTCGTCGACGGGACGCCGATGCTTTCCTGCGTCGCGCTCGCGGCCAGCTATGAGGGACGCGAAATCACCACGGTGGAGGGCCTCGGTGGCCCGGGCGAACTCGATCCCGTCCAGGAAGGCTACGCCGAAATGGGCGGCGCGCAGTGCGGCTATTGCACGCCGGGATTCATGATTGCCACCAAAGCCCTGCTCGACCGCAACCCCGAGCCGTCGATGGATGAAATTCGCGAGGCGCTCTCCGGCAATCTCTGCCGCTGCACCGGCTACATGCAAATCTACGAATCCGTGAAATACGCGATTGAAAAGCTGCGCGCGAAGTCCGCGGCGCACATCCCGGCGGCCCGGTGACTATGGCGAAAAATACCAACGGCTTCAACATCATCGGCAAGCCAATGGCGATGACGGACGCTCGCGCCAAAGTCACCGGCCTCGGGAAATACGCGGATGATCTTTCCGTGCCGGGGATGCTGATCGGTAAAATCCTGCACTCACCGTACGCGCATGCGCGCATTCGCTCGATTGATACGTCGCAAGCTGAAAAGCTCGCGGGCGTGAAGGTCACCGCTACTGGTGAAGACGCGCGCAATCCTTACGGCATTTTGCCGATTGGCCACGACGAGCGGGCGTTCGCCCTCGGCAAAGCGCTCTACATCGGGGACAACATTGCCGCCGTCGCCGCCACGTCTCCTGAAATCGCCGAGCAAGCGCTGGATTTGATTCGCGTCGATTATGAACAGTTGCCGGCATGGTTCGATCCCGAGGAGTCCATGAAAGCCGCCTCGAACTGGATCAACGACGAGCGGCCGCAAAATATCGAAAAAGACTATCACCATATTTTCGGCGATCCCCAAAAGGGCTTTGAGCAGGCGGAGTTCCTTGCGGAAGAGCGTTATTATGCCGGTGAAGTCAATCAAGCAGCCATGGAGCCCCACGCGACTCTTGCCGTCTGGGAGCCGGACAATCGCCTCACAGTGCATTCTTCCACGCAGGTGCCGTTCTACCTTCATCGCACTATCGCGGCAGTCTGCGAAATGCCAATGAGCCAGATTCGCGTCATCAAGCCGCTGATTGGCGGCGGCTTCGGCGGCAAAAGCGAAATCATTCCTTTGGAAGTTGCCGCGTGCGTCCTCGCGAAGAAATCGCGCAAGCCTGTAAAGATCACCTATTCGCGCGAAGAAGTGTTTTTGGCGCACCGCGGCCGGCCCATCACCATCGTTTATTTGAAAGTTGGGATGACGCGTACAGGAAAAATAACCGCTGTGCAGGCGCGCGTGATTCAAGATGGCGGCGCGTACTGCGGCTACGGACCCGTGACGGTGCTCTATTCGGGCGCGCTCCTCGGCGCGATTTACGACATCGCGAATGTGCAATACGACGGTTTTCGCGTCCTGACGAATAAGCCCGCTTGCGGAGCGATGCGCGGCCACGGCACGGTCAACGTGCGCTTCGCCTTCGAATCTATTCTTGACCAGCTAGCGCACCAGGCCGGACTCGACCCGCTCGAAGTCCGCCGGCGGAATTTGCTGAAAGCTCCCTGCATCACGGCCAATTCGCTTCGCGTCACAAGCTATGGCTTGCCGGAATGCATTGAGAAAGTCTTCGAGCGTTCTGACTGGGCAGAAAAAAAAGGCAAGCTGCCGTACGGCAAAGGCGTTGGTGTGGCGTGCAGCCATTACGTCAGCGGCGCCGCGAATCCCATCATTCGCTCGAACATGCCGCACACCACCGTCCACATCAAGATTGACCGTGACGCGGCCGTCACCGTTTACACCGGCGCTTCCGAAATCGGCCAGGGCTCCGACACGATGCAGGTGCAAATTGCCGCGGAGGTTCTTGGAGTCCAAGCGGACCGCATCAAGCTCGTTGCCGCCGACACGGAGCTTACGCCGATTGACCTCGGCAGCTATTCGAGCCGCGTCACGTTCATGGCCGGCAATGCCTGCCTGAATGCGGCGAAGGACATGCGCGGCCAGATTATTGCAGCGGTGGCAAAGAAATTCGGCTGCCCCGCGGAAGATTTCGAAGCCAAGGACGGACGCATTTCGCACAAGAGCGATTCGAGCAAAAGTCTTTCCTTCGATGAAGCGGTCGCTGTTGCGTTGGAGTTCCACGGAGCGCTGGTGGCTCGCGGCACGTACGCGCCTCCCGAAACGGCGCGAGGCGGAAAATTCAAAGGCGCCGGAGTGGGCCCGTCGCCGGCGTACAGTTACAGCGCGCAAGTTGCTGAAGTCACCGTTGACCCGGAAACGGGACAAGTTCGCGTCGATAAAATTGTCGCCGCGCACGATTGCGGCAAGGCGCTGAATCCTCTCACGGTCGAAGGCCAAATCGAAGGCTCGGTGTACATGGGCTTCGGCCAGGCTTTGCAGGAAGACATGATTTGGAAAGATGGCCGCCTGATGAATCCGTCACTGCTCGAATATCGCATCCCCGCAACGAAGGAAAATCCGGAGATCGAGTCGATCATCGTCGAAAGCATCGACCCGGAGGGTCCATTCGGCGCCAAGGAAGCCGGCGAAGGCTCGCTGGCCGCGACGATTCCCGCGATTGCGAACGCGATTTTCGATGCTGTTGGTGTGCGCATCAATTCGATTCCCATCACGCCGGATAAAATCCTGGATGCGTTGCGCGAAAAACAGAAATCGACGGCTGGTAATGGAGCGAACGCGCCCAAGAAACCGGTTGCTGCAGGGAACCATCGATGACGCTTCCTGCATTCAACGTTCTGCGACCCAGCACTGTCGCTGACGCTGTCAGCATGCTTAATAAGCACGGTTCTGATGCGATGGTGATTGCCGGCGGCACGGATGTGATCCCCAACTTGCAGATGCGGCTTTTCACGCCGCGCGTGCTGGTCGACGTAAAGCCGTTGCGTGAATTGGCTGCCATCGATTTTTCGCCGCGCAACGGGCTGCGCATCGGCGCGACCGCCACGCTCACCGATATTCTCGAAACGCCGTGGCTCCGCGACAAATTTCCGGTTCTCGCGAGCGCGATTGGTACGGTTGCGGGGCCGTTGCAACGCAACATGGGCACCATCGGCGGAAATCTGTGTCTCGAAACGCGCTGCCGTTGGTACAACCAGTCCTATTTCTGGCGTCAATCGCTGGGCGGCTGCTTGAAAAAAGATGGCGACATTTGCCACGTCGCTCCCAGCGGGAAGTTTTGCTGGGCCGCATGGTCAGGCGATTCAGCGCCCGCATTTTTGACGCTCGACGCCGAATTGGAAATTGCAAGTGCGTCGGGCACAAGGCGCGTCACACTGCACGATTTCTACAAAAATGACGGCATGGACCGCATCGCCCTCGCTCGCAACGAACTGCTCATCGCCGTCCACGTGCCCGTGCACATGGCTGGACGGCGCGGTGTGTACCATAAATTGCGCGTCCGCGACTCGATCGATTATCCGCTCGCCGGCGTCGCTGTGACGATGGAGGTCGATTCCGCCGGCATCTGCAAAGACGCGCGCGTTGCTCTGTCCGCTGTGAATCCAGCTCCAATGTTGGTGACGCACGCAGGCGAATCGCTCGTCGGCCAGAAGTGGTCGTTGGAACTCGCGGAGCGCGTCGCACACGCCGCCATTCAGACGGGCAAGCCGCTGACGACTTCAGGCTCGACGCCCGTGTATCGTCGTGACATGGTGCGCGTCTTCACGCGCCGCGCGCTCGAAGACACCTGGAGAAACGGCCACAGTAACGCTTAGAGTGAGCGGGGTTTGCCTAGATTGTAAGGAGGAATTGCTTGCCATCGGATTCGGGCGCTGTAATTGACATCCACATTCACATTCAGCCGCTGCACATGTTCAAGCCGCATGCCCTCGCGTTGATTCAAAAAGGCCGCAAAGACTATCCTGAAGTCCAAAAATATTCCGCGGATCCAAAACTGTTCCTGCAATTTCTCGATGAAGCGGGAATCGAACGCGCCGGCTTGATTAATTATGTCAGTCCCGACGTAATTGGTTTTCCACCCGAAGTGAACGACTGGATCGCGAACTATTGCGCCACTGATCCAAAGCGCCTGCTCGCTTTCGGCTCCGTGCATCCAAAATATGTGCCCGACGCGGGTGCGGAAGTCGACCGCCTAGCAAAATTGGGCATTCGCGGACTCAAAGTGCATCCCTCGCATCAACTTTTTGCGCCCAATGCCTATCGTGATGGCCTTGGACCGCTCGCGGCCATGTACGATCGCGCGCAGGCGCACGGCATGCCCGTCATGATCCACACGGGAACTTCGATTTTTCCGGGCGCGCGAAACGTCTACGCCCAGCCCATGCTCGCGGATGATGTCGCCGTCGATTTTCCAAAGCTCGTTATCATTCTGGCCCACGGTGGCCGCCCGCTGTGGATGAACGAAGCATTTTTTCTCGTTCGCCGTCATCCGAATATGTATATTGATATTTCCGGCATCCCGCCGCATCGGTTGATGGAGCATTTTCCGCGCATCGAAGAGATTGCCGATAAAGTTTTGTGGGGCACCGACTGGCCCGGCCCTGGCGTTCCGGGAATTCGCGGCAATATGGAAAAATTCCGCGCGCTGCCGATTTCCGCCGCCGCGCAACGCAAGATACTGTACGACAACGCGGCGCGATTGTTTCCGCCGCGCGCCTGAGCCCATTTCGCGACGCAGCAAATCGCGCGCGAATTCATTCCAAGGAGAACGAATGGAAATCAAGACCGTCGCAATCATCGGCGCAGGAACTATGGGACGCGGCATCGCGTACTGCTCCGCGCTCGCGGGTTACCGGACGATTCTCGAAGATGTGTCGCCTTCCATGCAGGAGCAAGGCGTCGAATATATCCGTCACGCCTTCGACGAAGGAATCGCACGCGGCAAGGCCACAGAAGAGCAGAAGCAGCACTCGCTCGCGCGAATCGTCACGTCCGGCTCGGCGCAGGATGCCTGTCGCGAAGCGGATCTCATCATCGAAGCCGTTCCCGAAGAGATGGAAGTGAAGCTCGAGATTTTCACCATCCTCGACAAGTTCGCCAAGCCCGGCGCAATTTTCGCAAGCAACACATCTTCGCTTTCCATTACGGAAATGGCCGCCATAACTTTTCGCGCCGAGAATTGCATCGGCATGCACTTTTTCAATCCGGTTCAGAAGATGAAACTGCTCGAAATGGTCCGCGGTCTGGAAACTTCCGAAGCAACTGTCGCTGCTTGCTCGGAAGCGGGGCGTCGCATGGGTAAAGAAGTTGTAGTGGTCCGCGAGTCGCCGGGCTTCGTCACCAGCCGCATCAACGCCATGATTGGCAACGAAGCGTTTTACATGTTGCAGGAGGGAATTGCCAGCGCCGCGGACATCGATAAGGCCTTGAAGCTCGGATTGAATCATCCGATGGGCCCGTTCGAGCTGGTTGATCTTGTGGGACTCGACGTGCGCCTGAGCATTCTTCAGCATTTGCACCGCACGCTCGGCGATAAATATCGCCCGTGCCCGTTGATCGAACAATATGTCAACGCCGGACGCCTGGGACGCAAGTCCGGCCGCGGCGTATTCGAGTACAAGGACGCTGCGGCAAAGCAGAAGGCTTAGGATTGTGCTGAGACTCAGCTATGCCTGACAACGAAGGGAAAATCATTTTGCTGCAGGGCGACTTGACGGAGACAGATGCCGACGCGATCGTCAACGCGGCGAACAATGATTTGCAGCTCGGCGGCGGCGTAGCGGGAGCGATTCGCCGCAAGGGTGGCGAGCAGATTCAGCGCGAATGTGACGCCATTGGCTCAGTTCCGGTGGGCGGCGCGGCCATCACGTCCGGCGGCCGGCTGAAAGCGCGCCACGTAATTCACGCAGCCAGCATGCAGCTCGGCGGCGCGACAACGGCGCAAGCGCTGCGCAGCTCGACGGCCCATTCTCTTCGCATTGCCGCGCAGAATGATCTCAAGACCATCGCTTTTCCGGCCGTCGGCACCGGCATCGCCGGTTTTCCGATGCGCGAGTGCGCGGAAATCATGCTGGCCGAAGCACAAAAGCATTTGCAGGGCGCGACTTCTCTCCAGCAGATTCAATTTGTTCTCTTCGACAAGCGGTCCCTCGAAATATTCGAGCAAGTATGGAATGAGACGAAAAAGAAGGGAAGTGCGGGGCCGTAACGCGCGGCGGCGCTTGCTAGGCTAAGGTTTCGAGGGTTTCTCTTCCGGCTTTGTCGTGGCTGCCTGCGTGCTCCCCGTTGCGGTATACGGTGACTTCATATACTTCTCGGCTTCCTGCTGCGCGCCGCCTGTGTTGTCCTTCAATTCCTCGGCTTTCTGATATTCGTTGATGGCGCGTTCGCGCGACCCGGTCAGGTCGAAAATCTTTCCGAGGTAAATGTGGCTCCAGACCTCGACCCATTTGTAGCTGGAATCGAGATCGCCGTCGAGCGAATTGCGGAAGGAATCAGCCGACGCCGAATAATTTTTCTGATAGAAATATGCTTCGCCAATCCGAAAATCCGCCAGGGAATTGTTCGCCTGCAAGGCCAGCGCTTGCTGGTATTGCTGGATGGCTTCTTGGAAGTTTCCCTGGGCCGCGAGGCCTTCGCCGCGCGCGATAAGCGCCCGCACATGGAGCTTGGGGCTTGATTTCAGGAGGTCGTTGTCGGGATCAATCGAGATGCCGTCGGGCTTCGGCCTTCCGAATGTTTCGATGTCAAACGGAGTGCTTGTCCCCACGACTTGCACCGATCTCGTAACCGGGTTTCCCTCTGTATTCACGCGAATTTCGACCGGCATGTTGAAGGTTTCGAGCGGCTGCGTGACTTTGCCAACGACTTTGAAACCCTTGGGCGTTCGATAAATGATGTAGTCCAGCTTGAATTCCGGAATGCCCGTGGAATCGAGCCACTGAGAAAAAAAGGCAGTCAGATTCAGATGCGGCTGGCCCGTCTTCGGGGCGGGCAGCTTGGCTTCCGCAAGCTTTTCGAAATCCTCGATGCTGGCGGTTTTTCCCGCGTGCGCTGTATAGAAATCGTGCAGCAACGAATTGAAAGCCGCGTCGCCCATTGACGTCCGCAACATGTGAAACACCATGGCGCCCTTATCCACAACTATCGACTCATACTTCTGCGAGTACGGCTGCAGATCCTGGGCTTGCGCGATGGGCGTGGCGCCTTCGAACATCACGGAACCTACGGCGTAATTCGTCAATTCGCGGCGGAACCCTTGCTCCCCCTGCGAGTGCTCGATGTACATGGCGGCCACGTATTGCCCCAGCCCGCCGGTGACCCATGCATCGCCCGGCGACGCGGGCAGCACCTGATTACCCCACCACTGCTGGGCGGACAGGTACGCGAGTTCGTTCTGATTCACCGTGGTGCCCCAGTCCCGCGCACTGAGCAACAGCAACCCTGGAGCCGAAAAGCTGTCGACCGTGCCATCGGGCAATTGCGCCAGCGTGATACTGGGCGACGGTAGTGGACCGAATTCGTTGGAGTAATAAGTCAGAACGTTGGCAAGCTCGTCGCCGTAGCGCTGAGCCGTGGCGTTTGCCGCCGCCGGCGCAAACACGGAAATGTTCAAGCCTTGCGCCTGCACTGGCGCCAATTGTAGATTTCCAGCGACAAATGTCCCCACCGGCGCGGCGTCCTTACAGTTGAATGTGTAAACCGATCGGTCAGGCTCGCCGGGTTTTTCGGCGGGCAGTGAATTCGGCGTCGACGATTGCCCGGTGCCGGTCACCGCAAAATTGTCCGGTACGGTGATTTGAAACGTGGCCGTGTAGCGATTGGATGGATAACTCGTCAACGGAAACCAGCGAGCTGGCAGCAGCAGGTACGCGGAATTCCTGTCGATCCACGCGAAACGAACGTCCTTCGTCGGGCTGTCGTCATCATTGGCGAATGCGCCCGAATAATCGAAAATCAGCGTGACGTGCATTCCAGCCTGCGCCATGGACGGAAGCGTCACTTCGAGATCAAGTGCGTTGAACGAGTCACGCTGAAAATCCAGTTTCCGGCCGTCAATCGCGAGCTTTACCGCATCCACGTGCAAATCCGGATGCAATTCAACCAGGATGGTTCGCGACGCCGTTTTTGCCACGAATTCGATTTTTGCCTCAGCTGTCAGATTTTGCCCAGCCGGATGCAGCGCCGCTTGAACGTCGTAATGTACGGCTTGAAAATCGAATTTAGGAAGCTGCGTTTGTGCGCTCGATAGGCTGGTGGTGAGGCCGAGCAGCAGGAGCAGGAATGCGAGCTGGGTAGTTCGAAGATGTGTGGCGATGCCTGTTTTTAATGTCATTTATTGTCCGCTCATTAGAGTACCAAAACAAGCCTGCTAGTTGCCTGTTCTCCCAAAGATTAGAGCATTCCTGCGATGAATTGGGCGGCCCGTTCGATCGCGCCGCCGGGGCCCAGTTTTAGCCTCACGCCTGCCAGATCTCGTTTCTGTCGTTCGCGCTCCTGTGGCGAATCCAACAGCCGGCGAATCTCGCGCTCCAAGGCCTCGGCAGTAAATTTGTCCTGAATCAGCTCGGGAACCACTTGCCGACCCGAAATCAGATTCACCATGGCGAATAAAGGAGTCCGGACCAGGCGTTGCGCAATCATTGCAGTGAGTCCCGAAAGCCGGTATACGACCACCATCGGCGCACCCAGCAGCGCGGCTTCAACAGTTGCGGTTCCGCTCGACACGACAGCGCAGTCAGCCGCCGCGAGCGCGTCGTAAACCACACCTGTAGCGGGAGTTATGCGCAAATCCATTCGTGCGTAGGAGTCGAAAATATGCGCGTCAAGTCCCGAGGCCACCACAAGTACAAACTGCACCGGAGCGCTTTTTTGCAGCGCCGCACAGGCCTCCGCAATAATCGGCATGCTCCGCCGGATTTCGCTGGGGCGGCTTCCCGGCAATAGCGCGACAATTGGACACTTCTCATCCAGGCCAAATCGCGCGGCGAATTGCTCGCGCGTCATTTGTGGCCGCACCGAATCGACGAGAGGATGCCCGACGAAATCCACCGCGACGCCAGCTTTGCGATAGATCTCCTCCTCGAAAGGGAAAATCACGAGGACGCATTCGAACCGGCGCTGAATCCAGCGCATGCGACCCGGTCTCCAAGCCCAAATCTGGGGGCTGATGAAATAAACGATTCGGATGTCGTGCTTTTTCAATCGCCGCGCCAAGCCGAAGTTGAATCCCGGCGAATCCACAGTGATCGCGAGAGCCGGTTTGCGACGCACCGCCTCGCGGTCCAGACGACGCCATGCCCGCCAGACCGCAGGCAGCCGATGCAGCACTTCCGTAATCCCTACAACGGCGATTTCCGAAGCGTCTGCGACAATCTCCACGCCCGCTTCGCGCATCTTGGGGCCACCCATGCCGAAAAGGTGGACGCCCGTCCGCGCCTGCAGTGCGCGCGCCAGTTGCGCAGCATACATATCGCCGGAGGCTTCGCCCGCGGAGATAAGAATTTCCGGCGAAGCTGTCATGCGGCGAACTCAAAGCGTGCGATGGGTAAAAGGTTCGCGTTCGGGAGAGAAACCCATCTTGCGTTGTGTCTCAGCACTGGGTGGCGCCGCGGCCTAATCATTTGCCGGCAATGGCGCGCTGGCCCGCTCGCCACCGGGAACCGCCAAGCGAAGTTCCTGATCTTTGTATTGGAGTTGGTACAGGCGGTAATAAATCCCGCGGCGCGCCAGCAGCTCCTGGTGCGTGCCCTCTTCGCGCAGCCTGCTCTTGTGGAACACAAGAATCCGGTCAGCGTGTTGAATCGTGCTGAGGCGATGCGCAATCACCAGAGCCGTCCTTCCGGAAAGCAAACGGTCAAGCGCCTCACGGATCAGCGATTCCGTTTGAGTGTCGACGCTCGATGTTGCCTCGTCCAGAATTAAGAATTGCGGATCGTGCGCCAGCGCGCGCGCGAAGCTGATGAGTTGCCGTTGCCCCACCGAAAGCGTCGCACCACGCTCGGTCACTTCGGTGGCCATTCCATGAGGCAGGGAATCGATAAAGGGACCTAGGCCCACTTCGCGCAAAGACTGCGCTACTATGGCAGGCGTGATCGACGCGGTTCCTAGACGCACATTCGATTCGATTGTCCCGCTGAAAAGGAAAGGATCCTGCAGCACAATTCCGAAGAACTGCCGCAAATGCTGAAGCTGCAGATCCCGGATATTTATCCCGTCAAGAAGAATTTCACCACGCTGAATATCGTAAAACCGTAGCAGCAGTTGAATAATCGTCGTTTTACCCGCGCCAGTGTGCCCTACGATGGCTATGTTTTGCCCAGGCGCGACGCGGAACGACACATCCCGCAGCACCCAATCTTCTTCTTTGGGATTTTCGCCGCCGCGATACGCAAACCATACATTACGGAATTCAATTTCGCCCTTTGCCGTTTCCAGCTTCACCGGATTCGCCGCGGATTGCACGGTCAGCGGCTCATCGAGCAGCTTGAAAATCCGTTCCGAAGCGGCCATCGCCGATTGAAGAATATTGAATTTTTCGCTCAAATCCTGAATCGGCATGAAAAACTGCTGCGAATACATATAGAACTCTGCAACTACGCCGATACCCAATCCTCCCGCAAGTTGCCGCAATCCGCCGAACCAGAAGATCATCGCGTATCCGGACGAAGACAGCAGATCGATTGCCGGAAAGAACAGCGCATACGCTCCAATGGCCTTCTTGAACGCCATGTTATACGCGTAGTTCAGCTCCTTGAATTGCCCTTGCGCCTTTTGCTCCCTATTGAAAAGCTGAATCACCGCCATCCCGCCAATGTGCTCTTGTAGGAACGCATTGATCCGCGCTACTCCCGTGCGAATCCGCCGGTTCGCCTCGCGCACCGCGTTCCGAAACAGCCACGTCACCCCCAACATCAGCGGCAGCACCGCGAACGCCGCAAGCGCCAGTCTCCAGTTCAGCTTCAGCATGTAAATGATCGCGGCCACCAGAAAAAAGAAATCATTCACCATGGCGACCACGCCGGCAGCGAACAAATCATTCAACGCGTCAACGTCTGTGGTCACGCGCGTCACTAGGCGACCGACTGGCGTACGGTCGAAAAAGCCCATCGGCAGGCGCTGCAGATGTTCGAAAATCTGCTTGCGCAGGTCGTACATGGTCTGCTGGCCCACGGATTGCATGATTCGGACTTGCCCGTACTGAAACAGGAAGCTGAGAATCAGCGTCGCTATGAACGCCAGCGAAATCAACAGAATTCCATGGAACGCTGCATCAGGCGATATTTTGTGCCTTAATGCCGGTTTAATGTAGCGGTCGATCACCATTGCAAACAGCCCCGGCCCTACCAGCCGCAAAGGTGTGACCACCACTGTCAGCGCAATCGCCACAAAAACTCGCCACTTGTACGGCTTCAGATACTTCAGCAGCCGCCACGTCAGTTGCGAGTCGTATATGCGCCCAAGTTTTTCTTCTTCGTGGTGTGTGTTCATTCTCTGGCCAGTTCTTCTTCGAGCAACTGTTTCTGATATAGCTCCGCGTAATATCCGCCAAGCCCGATCAGCTCTTCGTGCGTCCCTTTTTCGATGATCTCGCCGACGCGCAATACAACGATTTGATCAGCATCGCGCACCGTCGAACATCGGTGCGAAATCAGTATCGTCGTGCGCTCCTTGAACACATCTTCCAGCCCCTGCAGGATTTTTTCTTCCGTATCGGTGTCCACGCTTGAAAAGGCGTCATCTAGAATCAGAATCCTCGGATCGCGAATCAGCGCTCGCGCCAGCGTCGTCCGCTGTTTTTGCCCACCAGAGAGCGTGATGCCGCGCTCGCCGACAATCGTTTCATACCGCCCCGGGAAATCCGAAATATCCCCGGCGATATTCGCCACGTGCGACGCATCCTCTACCGCCTCCAGCGTCGCCCCTTCCACGCCAAATGAAATGTTCTCGCGCAACGTGTCGCTGAACAAAAACGCATCCTGCGGGACAAAACCAATCGCTCGCCGGAGGGCCGCCAAGGGCCACTCGCGAATCGATTTGCCGTCAACGAAGAGCGTGCCGGCCGGTGCTTCCCAGAGCCGCGCAATCAGCCCCGCCAGTGTTGTTTTTCCGCTTCCCGTTGGCCCCACAATCGCCACCGTCGAGCCTGCCGGTATACACAAATTGATATTTCGCAGCACCGGCTCATTCGCCCCAGCATTCTCACTGCTGGCCAGTTGCGTTCCATTTCCGCTGCGCGTCGTCGGATAAGTGAACGTCAAATTCCGAAATTCAATTTCGCCTCGAACTTCGCTTGGCGCCTCTCTCTGCACCCCCGTATCGGCGATTCCCGGCTCCACGTCCAAAATGTAATTCAGCCGCCCCATCGACGCTGCCCCACGCTGAAAAATGTTCGTTACGAAACCCAGCGCGATCATCGGAAACACTAGCTGGCCGACGAATGTGTAAAATGCGATTAGTGCCCCCAGCGACATGTGCCCCTGAACGACCATTCGACTACCCTGCCACAGCACAAACACAACTGAAAACCCGATGATCGTGGATAGCGCGGGAAAGAACAGGCTCCACGCGCGAATCATGCGTATGTTCTGGCCGACGTATTTCCGATTGGCGTCGTCGAAAGATTCCACCTCCGCCGCTTCCTGGCCGTACGCGCGCACCACGCGTATCCCGGTCAGATTTTCCTGCGCCTTCGCCGAAAGCGTGGCCAGCATCGCCTGAATCTTCGCTTGCAACTCATGGATTACCGTCCCGAAATACCTGACGGTGATGAACACGAACGGAACTGGGAATAAAACCTCCAGCGTGAGCCGCGGGGATATTTTCGCCATCACTGCAAGAGCTACGGCCATTCCCACAATCGTGGTCGCGCTGTACATGATTCCGGGCCCTAGCACCATACGTACCGCGCTCAAATCGTTCGTGGCCCGCGACATCAGATCGCCGGTGCGGTTCCGCACGTAAAACTCCGGCTCCAATTTCACCAGTCGCGCCAGCAAATTGTTTCGCAAGTCGTATTCAATGTCGCGCGAAACCCCGATCAAAACCCAGCGGGACGTAAACGAGAAAATGCCCTTCACTACCACTACGCCCACCAGCATCAGGCAAAGAATGCCCAGCGTGTGGCGGTTTCCCGCCTGATAGAAATATAAAATCGGCTTCAGGACAGAGTGCCACAGCGTTACTCCTCCCGCGCGAGACGCCTCTGTGAGATTTGGCAGGGGCTGCGGCGCCCCGTTCAGGCAATCTATGATCGAACCAATAATCAGCGGCGGAAGCGCGCCGATTAGTCCCATCACGGCTAGCATAAGCAGTCCGAACAAAATCCCGCCCTTATACGGCCCCAAATAAGGGACTAGCCGCCGCAACTCGGCCGCCGCACTGGCTTTCTTCTGCGGCTTCTTCGCCGCGCTAATTGTTTGTGCCACTGTGCTCATTATTGTGAAGTTGAGTCGATCGGTTCGAGCGTCGACACTTCTCCTAGGAATTTAGTGAAACTCCGGTCCAACATCTGGTAGCGTTTTACCTCTGGGTTCCATCGCACCCCAAGCGTTTCCACGTAGCCTCCCGCCGGTTTTTGCAGCGGAGTAAAATACATCACCAGTCCCTTCTTTGCGTCCTGCTCGTATTGCAGACGCCAGCCGTTCACCGGCGAAAGCGGCTGCCCACCCAAAAATCCTGCCGGATTCTTGAAGTGCTCGTCGCACAGAAATACTTCCTTCCACGAATTTCCGCCCTCATTCTCGATAATTCCAACACGCGTCACCAAATTCCCGGGAACAATTCCGTCCGGTGGTTTCTTGATGCGGTTGACGACCAACGCTTGCTGCTTGCCGTTTTTCGCCAGATCGCCGTAGGCAATTACTTCCGTTTCCGTGCCGAATAGCTTCTGCGTCACCTGATCCACTTCCGGTGGATATGCGGGCGTAGCGGGCTTCGCGGCGTCTTGCGCAATTGGATGCTGGCTGCTGCCGCAGGATGCGAGGAACAGGAACGCGCCACATATCGCCAACCAGTAGAATCGCCGCATCATTATCCTCAAGGAATTTGAACGCCGCCTGTCTTCACCCATGTACCCACCCGAGCGGCCACGATTCATTCAGCGCGTGCCAATCGTCTCCATCCGTTGGAAAGAGCCGCGAAGCGATTCTAACGTGTGCACGCTCCTGACGGAAGCGCCGCGTTAACGTGCGGCGAGTATCTCCTCCATGCGCGCCTCGAAATTCTCTTCGCCTTCCGACCATAATCGATAGCGCTCGACGGGCAGCGCGGATTCGACTCGCTCCATCCAGTTGTAGAGCTTGCGAATGTTCTCGCGCGTTTTCTCGTGATATGCCCGCAAGTTTTCCGGTTGTGACATCAAAGCGACGAAATTCTCTTCGTCGGGATGCTCGAGACGCCGTTCCCGCGAGCCCGAAAAACCCAGCAAGCCTGCATGTCCGGTAAAGACATGCTCGAAGCCGGCGTCCACTAGAAAGTGGCCCTGCTCTTGCGATAAGCCCTCGTCGAATTCGTCACCGTAACAATAAATTGCCAAAGGCTCCGGCTTTAATTCCCAACGATTGCCGCGCGCGTCGTACATCCACAAATCCCACCACGCCTGTGTTTCGTACGAGGAATCGCTGTGGACATGTTCGCTAGCAAGGTCGACGAGCACCTGTGCGTCGTACTGTCCCGAGCGCAAATCTTGCTCCAGGATTGGAGTTTCCGCCGTGTCCACCGCTCGAATGACAAGTTCACTAAAGCCCGGACGTTCGGTCGAAACGGGAACCGTCTGCAGGAATTCCTTCCAGCGATCGAGCAGCGTCTCTGCGGAAAAATTCCGCACCCAGATGCTCGCATACGCGCGATTGGCCATGCGCAACATTATACCGGATATGGGGACACCGATTTAAATGTTGGATATTGCGGAGTCCGCGGAGGGACTGGCGCTTACTTTTTTTCTGGCGGCTTTTTTCCTGTGCCGACTTCCGAGGAAAGCCCGAGCAGCCGCTGGCGCAGGGTTTCGCCCAGTCCTGCAAACACATCGGAGCAAGTGTCGCGCAGGCGCTCTTCCGCGGCTCCGGAGAGAGTTTCGAGCACGGCTTTCGAATGCTGGCCAAGCGTCGTAGCCGACGCGAGGAGCCATGAGTTGGAAGTATTTTCGAGGCGTTCCTTATACTGCTCGATCGATTTCTCGACGGAGCCTTTCATCTGCTCGAGCCACGCCGCCTGTTCCGCCTCACGCCTGGCATAGAACGCTTCAACGAGCGGCTTCAACTGTTCCTCCAGATGCCGCCGCGCCAGTGTCGCGCCCTGCACCATTCTTTCTTCCAAATGCGTGTCGAACTCGCCTAATGCCTTGTCCGCATCCTCTTTCATGCTTGACTGATTCTGTTCGGCGGAAACCTTCGCTGCTTCCTCGAACCGCGCCAGGCTTTCGCTGGTGATGCGGCGAAGCTCGTCCGTGACGCTTGCCGCCACGGTTTTCGCCGTCACTTCCAGTTGCTCGCGGGTGCGCTCCTTGATTTCCTTGGCGTCCTCTTCAATCATGCCCTGCGCATGCTCGACGTAGCTGCGGCTGTAGTGGTCGAGCTCGGAGCCGAACATGCGCGAAACTTCGGCCGCGCGTTCACGCATGGCGCTGGTCGACTGGTCCATCATCTTTTCGAGCGTCGCCTGCATGCTCGTCTGCGCTTTTTTCTGATACCACTCGGATGCTTTATAGAGCGCTTCGAATGTGGTATGCGTCGCGTCCGTGGTCTTGGTCTCGAGTTCTTCTTCGACTCGGGTCAGGGCGGCGCGGCAGGTCTGCTCAAATTCAGCCGGCAATTCCACGCTCTGCTGGCGCATGCGCTCGAGCGAGGCCGTCAATGCCTGTTCGGAGACTTCGTGCATTTGCGCGCGGAACTGATGGAGGGCGTCTTGGGCGTGCTGGTTCGCGTTCGCAAGTTGCTCGCTCGATTGCCGTGCGCGTTCGTAATGCGGCGTGAGTTGCTGCTCGACTTGTTCAGCCAGCCGCTTCAGCGCGCTATCAGCAACGTCATTGATGGGTCCTTCGAGCTCGCCGGCCTTCTTCTGGATCACATCGTCGACGCGGCGGTTCAGCTGTTCCGTCTGCGATGCCAACAATCCATCAAGATGTTTTTGCGCTTCGTCGTAAGCCGCGCGCGACATGGCTTCCATCTTCGCCGAAGTCTCTTCGGCGCGCCGCACGGCCTCATCCGCTTTGCCGATTACGCCCTCGGCGCGCGTACGCTCCTGTTCGAGTCCGGTGCACAGTGACTCCAGATTTCTCTGGGCCTCGGAGGCGGCATCGTTGAGCAATCCCTGCAATGATGCGCTTCGCGCGGAGATTTCCTGCTCGGCTCGCGCCGTGGCAGCGTGAGAAATCTGATTTAATTGCTCGCTCATTTGCGCTGACGCGCCGGTCAGCGCCTGATCGAATTGTTCACGCCACTTTCGCGCGGCCGCTTCGGATTCCGCGTTTAAACTTTCGCGCGATTGCGCCTGGAGCTTGCCTGCGGCGTCTTCAATCTCTTTGCGCCACGCCGCCAGCCGCGCTTGCCCCGCCTCATCCAGTTGCCGAAGCACTTCTTCGGTGGGCGCGACAACAGCCGCAGAAGCGCCAGGAATCGGAAACTTCGCCGAGGCTTTTTCAACCGCGTGCTGCACCGATTGCTTCACCGCGTGTTCCACGGTTTGCTGCACGCTTTGCTGCACGGTTTGTTCGGCCAGCTTTGCCGCGGACTTCTCCACCACGCGCTCGACGGCGGCGCGCACTTGCGCGTCCAATTCTTCCGGCTTCGGAGTGGATGACTTTTGCGCCTGCTCGAATGCAGCCAGCGCATTTTGCACCACCTGTTGTGTCGCTTTCTCCACCAGCTGCTGCAACGAGCCTTGCACGGCGTTTTGAACCGCGCTCTGAACCGTCGCTTGCACGGTGCTTTCCGCGGCTTTGGTTACGGACACCTCGACGGCATCGTTTACGGCGGTGCGAACGTGCGCTTCCACTTGCTCGCGCGCGGTCCGAATTTCCTGCGCAACCGCCCCCGCCGCGTCGCTTTGCATTGTGCGCCGCAGGTGCTGCTTCGCTTCCGCGAGCAGGCGTGCCATCTGGCGCGCAACCGACATCGTGTCCTGAGCTTGCGCCGGCCCGGGCAGAACTCGCACGTTGTCTTCTGCGGGAACGGGCGGCGCGCTTGCACGCGGCTCCATCTCGATTACCGGCGCTTCTGATGCGGGATGGGTGTGGCTTGAGGACTCCTTTACAGACTTCGCCGGCGGCGCGGGAATTTCAATGGCGATATTTTTTTCTTCGGGCAGCGGGAACCAATCGGCGGGCGGGAAGGCAATGCCCCAGGCATTTCCGGGCACCGTAAACTGGACGCCAATCTGGAAGAGTTCGCGCACGGTGCGCGGGCGCTGCACCCACGCCACAGTCGCTTCCACGATTCGCGGCGGCGCATCCGATTCGGCGCGCGGGATCTCAATCGTTATTTGCGAGTTTTTGGGAACGTAGTGTCTCGACTGGTACTTACAGCCGTGGCAGTTGACCGATACGGTCGAAGTGCGCTCTTTGAATGCCTGCCCGAGGGCATCCACGCCGACCACCGTTACGGGGATGGCCTGCGCAATTCGCGTGCTTCGACGCTTCTGAATGTCTGCGTCGTTTGACGCCATCGACTCGGTCACAAACTACTCCTCGGAGGCAGTTTCCTAACATACCATTTGGCGTACCCAAACATAGACCTGCGACGTACAGGTGACGCGAAAAGGATAACTTCCAGGAGCTTATTCCCGTGGGACGGTTTGCGTAGGGCATGTTGTTCCCGCACACGCTCGGCGGGTTGATTGGAGAATGAGTTCACCAAGTGGCAGCACGGAAATGATCCGAGAATTAGCGTGTGTTCGGCGAGCCTTTACGGCCCCTGAAAATCGCGTCCTTGATTTCTTTCGCGATCCAGAGTGGTCCCACGAGAAAGTAAATCACGCCCTGAAAAAAGGCAGGCTTGTTGCCTTCGATGCGGTGCCCGCCGAAGAGAAAAATCCATCCCAGAACGAACAGCGCAAGCCCCGTCTTCCAGTGGAGCATGAACAACAGCACAATCCCCGCAATTACCAGCGGAATACCAATGCCGTGGCAGACCTTGTTCCAGACATTTTTGTGCTCGTGGTCATAGCGAGCCATGTATTCGGAAAGAGACCCCAATGCGGACCTCCCGCGCCGATTGTAGGCCAGCTTATAGCGCAGGTATTCCGCGTAGGCAAGCAACCAGTGCGGGTGAAATAGCGTGAGAAAAGATTGCGCGGTTGTCCAGTTCTGGCTCTCCTGGCCCTCCGGCGGCATGGAATGTGACTCTGTTCCGGCCAATGACGTCTAAATAGACGAAGGAAGGTGAGGCATGAACTGGAACTGGGTGGAAGGTTCTTTGAAGCTGTATAAAGGGAAAATCAAGGAAAGCTGGGGAAAACTGACCGAGGACGAGTTGTACGTGATTAACGGCAAGCGCGAACAGTTTGCGGGACGTCTGCAAAAAAGCCGCACGTTCGATGACATGGCCGAAGGTGTGCAATCGAGCCACAGTGGCTCGCTACAGTAAACGTCGCAGGCAGTTGCTGCACCTTCGTTGCTACGCAGCGCCGCCCGCCTCGGATTCGTTACACAAGATCCATTGGCATAACATTGCTGCCGTGCTCTCTTGCCTCCCATTTATGAATGCCCCAAAGATTACGTCGCGCTAACGCTACATTTTTTTGATCCCGCATGAAATAACTACAACGATTGCGTGTTTCGGCGCATCGAATACCTGAAAGCCGTTCATTCAGCCAAATACAGCGTGAACGTCAGGACGCTACGGCGCGCGCGGAGTGTTGAAAACTCCATATTCCGCGGTTCGTAGCATTTCCAAGTCGCTCGATATGGCGTGGCGACGTTCGGAAAATGCCCGGGAAGCAACCTGTACCTGCGTGCTAGTAATCTTACGAGCGCTCGCATGGATGTGCGTTATTGAACAAACAATCTTCTTGTGGCAGTGTAGACTGTCTGACGGAGAGTTCAAAGAAATACCGGAACCCCCGCAAACTAACGTGTACCTCGATCCGGCCGCTGCGATTGGGAGTGTTCCTGGACGGCGGCGAGTATGTGCGGCCTGTGTTGAAAGCGGCCACTGAAGGGCTGGCGACGTAAAAGAAAATAGGGAAGGACGATCAATGGAACTCGAAAATCTGCAACGAAGACAGCCAGGCGACCGCGATATCAACTGGGTGACTTCCTCTTTTATGGTCTTATTTCATTTGGGCGCGATCGCGGCCCTTTTCTTTTTTACGTGGAAGGCTTTGTTAGTCGCGCTTTTCCTCTGGTGGGTTTCCGGGAGTCTGGGCATTGGCATGTGTTACCACCGCCTGCTGACGCACCGCGCTTACAAGACTCCGAAATGGGTGGAGTACTTCTTGACGGTTTGCGCCACGCTGGCGCTCGAAGGTGGCCCGATTTTCTGGGTGGCGACGCACCGCATTCATCATCAATTCTCCGATCGCGAAGGGGATCCGCACTCCCCGCGCGACGGCAAGTGGTGGGCGCACGTGGGCTGGATTCTCGTGGGCAAGTCGATGCATCACGACACTTCAACTCTGGCTCGCTACGTCCCCGACCTGGCGAAGGACAAATTTCAAGTTTGGATCACGAAGTACAACTACGTGCCGATGATTGTGCTGGGGGCCGCGCTGTTTGCGATCGGCGGGCTTCCATTCTTGCTGTGGGGAGTTTTCCTGCGCACCGTGGTTGGCTTGCATGCCACATGGTTGGTGAATTCGGCAACCCACGTGTGGGGCTCTCGCCGGTTTGAGACTCGCGACCATTCAACGAACAGTTGGTGGGTGGCGTTGCTCACGTTCGGTGAAGGCTGGCATAACAACCATCATGCGTATCCCACTTCTGCGCGGCACGGCCTCCGCTGGTATGAACTGGATCTGAACTGGTATGGCATTTGGGCTCTCAAGAAGCTGGGGCTCGCGCGACAGATTCGCCGGGCGAAGACGACGGTCCTGCCAGGCGCAGCCGCGGACATCGTTCCAGTCACGCCACAGAGCGATTTGATCTCGGCCTAACGTAATTCCCCCAAGACCGGTGCGGTCACCGATGTGGCCGCACTGACATCCTCGCGTCAACTAATCGTAATTTGAGCTGAAGCGATAGCGCACTCTTCTGAATTTGTGGTGCTCGCGTGAAACTGCGCTCACGGTTCACACGTCTCAGAGCATGTTCCTAACAGCAAAATCCCACAGGGCGGAATGCTGTTAAGCCGCATTGTCAGGGGAGAGGATGCTATGAGAATAAACCGCATTATTGTTGGAGCACTGGCTGTTTTTGCCATGTCATTCACGGTTGTGGCGCAGCAGCAGAGACGCCCCGGCCAGCAGCAACGGCCAGGCCAGCCTGGAACGCCCGGAATGGCGGAGCCGCAAGCCCAAGGGCAGAACGAGAATGCTCCCGTGCGCCATGCACCCCCACCGCCGCCGGTGGAAAAGACAGTGGTGACGCATCACAGCGCACGCATCGGCGGACAGGAAATCAATTACTCGGCTACCGCTGGCACCTACGTCATAAAGGACGATCAAGGTAATCCGAAGGCAACGTTCTTTTACGTGGGGTATACCAAGGACGGAGTATCGGATGTTTCCAAGCGCCCCGTCGCCTTTGTTTACAACGGCGGACCTGGCTCGGCCTCGCTCTTCACTCACATGGGTATGGGACCTGAGCGCGTGGTGCTGACGCCCGACGGTCACGGCATGGCCGCGCCATACACGATCACGGACAATGAGGACTCCTTCCTGGACGCGACGGATCTTGTTTTCGTTGATGCGATTTCGACAGGCTACAGCCGTCCCGCGCCCGGCGAAAATCCCGCGCAGTTCCACGGCATCGTCGAAGACGCCGTATGGTTCTCCGACTTCATCTACCAGTACATCACGCGTAACGAACGCTGGGACTCGCCGAAGTATTTGATCGGCGAAAGCTACGGAACCACGCGCTCGGCGGAGCTCTCCGGCGTCTTGCAGGAACGCCACCAGATTTATCTGAATGGAATCGTGTTGGTGTCCACCGTGGCCTTTGCGAGTTGGGGGGCCGATGACCGGTCGGAATTTTATCTGCCTACGTATGTGACTTCCGCCTGGTACCACCATTTGCTGACACCCGACCTTGAAAGCGAGACCGTTGAGCAAGTCGCGCAACAGGCGCGCGAATTCGCGCACGGCGAATATGCACAAGCGCTGGCGAAAGGCGACCAGTTATCTCCCGAAGAGAAAGAAAAAGTGGTGAAAGACATGGCGCGTTTGACGGCGCTTTCACCGACGTACATTGAAGAAGCGGACCTGCGTATCAGTCCTTTCCGCTGGTTTACGGAGCTTGAACGCAATAAACGGCTCGTAGTGGGCCGCCTCGATTCGCGCTTCGAAGGAATGAACAGAGACGCCGCGAGCGAACGGCCGGAATACGATCCGAGCGAAGCATCATATGAAGGGGCATTCGTCGCAACATTCCAGGATTATGTGCGCCGCGATTTGAAGTGGGACAGCGAGAACTATTACACGGTCACCGCGAACGTCCGGCCGTGGGATCAGACCGGCAACACCGATGTGGCGGAAGTATTACGCTCCGCGATGACCCAGGAGTCGAATCTTAAAGTGCTCGTCGTTTGCGGATACTACGATTTGGCGACGCCATTTAACGGCATCGAGGAAACTGTATCTCACATGGGCCTCGAGCCGTCGGTACGCAAGAACATCAGCTTTTCCTATTACGACTCGGGCCACATGGTCTACATCGACGAGAAAGCGCACCACAAACTGCACAAGGACGTCGATAACTTCATCAACTCGAGCTACGCGCACTAGACAGAAATCACCTAAGCGAGTTGCAGCAGTGCCGTGTTGATTGTTGCGGAGGCGGGGCATTTTGAGCCCCCTCCGCCGCAATCACTACCTGTGTTCCTTCTGTTCCAATGCGGAACACGCTGCTTCACCTGGTACATCCTCGATTGGAAAGTTCATCGTTGCGTTTCCCGCAATTTTCTATTCTGCTGATTCTCCGGCGCTAAAAAAGTAAGTGCTGCGCTCCTCATGGGCATTGTCGTGCTCTGTGAATCTCTTGCGTTCCTTCCCACCGGAGCTTGCAAATGAAAGTTCTGCTCGTCGACGACGATCCAATTTCGCGCTTACTGCTCTTGCCGCTGCTGGATAAATGGGGCTGCGAGGTTCAGGTGGCGAAAGATGGAACCGCGGCGTGGGAAGCTCTCCAAGCGCCGGACAGTCCGCGTTTGGTTCTGATGGATTGGATGATGCCCGGCTTGAGCGGCGTGGAAATATGCCGAAAACTACGCGCGCGCAGCGTGGAAGCGTACACGTACGTCATTCTGTTGACGGCGCGCGACAATCAACAGGACATCATTGAAGGCCTCGAATCCGGAGCGGATGATTATTTGACGAAGCCATGTAACACGCCGGAGTTGCGCGCGCGCATCCGCATTGGCGAGCGGATCCTGCAGATGCAAGCGGATGTGATTCAAGCGCGGGAACTCGTGCGGTTCAAGTCAACCCACGATTCCCTGACGGGCGCGTGGAGCCGCGGAAATACTTTCGACATGCTCGAGCGCGAGTTAAGCCGCGCGAATCGCGAGGGCAAGCCTCTTGGACTGATTCTCATTGACTTCGACTATTTCAAGAACATCAATGATTCACTGGGGCAGCTGGCGGGAGACGATGTGTTGCGCGAGGCCGCGTTGCGGATTCTCGGGTCCATTCGCATCTACGATGTCGTGGGGCGAGTGGGAGGTGAAGAATTCCTGCTCCTCTTTTCCGGCTGCGATACCGCAGCGGTACGAAACAAGGCGGAACGAATCCGCAGCATTATCGCGGGCTCACCGTTCAACACCACCTCGGCATCAGTTCCGTTGACGGTCAGTCTCGGTGCATTTTCCGCGGCGCCTAGCGAGTTCCACACGTCCGAGTCCGTGATGCGCTCATTAAATGCGGCGCTGCATCGCGCGAAAGAACTCGGACGCAACCGCGTCGAGATGTTCGTCGAGGAGAGTCCTGCCCCCGCTCCGCTCTTGACGGAAGCGCATCTCCGGCGAAGCTGTTGAGCCACACGCACGATTAACCCCCACCCTCCGCCGGGTATTCCTGATTTGCAACTTCGCTGCATATAAGCCGCATTCTGGCGCGTTTCTATGCTATTTTTGATGGTGCAGTGGGATTAGCGGCAACGCAGTTTGCGGGCAACGCGACACATTCCCCGAATTCGATTTGCAACGCCCCTGCCAAGCTTCGCGAATTGCGCGGAGCCCTACGTTCATACGATAGCGAAGCAAAGTGAAGCCCTGTGTGTCAATTCTGCGGCAGCTTCCGGGAATGACCAACGGGTTTTCTGCACGAAGGAGAAGGATCTGAGCATGGCGCAGCCAATTCGCAACATCGCAATTATCGCCCACGTGGATCATGGCAAAACGACGCTCGTTGACGCCATGCTCCGCCAGAGCGGCATTTTTCGCGCGAATCAGGTGGTTGTCGAACGCGTAATGGATTCGAATGACCTGGAGCGCGAACGCGGCATCACCATTCTCGCAAAAAATACCGCGCTGTTTTATCACGACACGAAAATCAATATCGTCGACACGCCGGGCCACAGCGATTTCGGCGGCGAAGTGGAACGCGCGCTGCGTATGGTCGATGGCGTGCTCCTTCTCGTTGACGCCAGCGAAGGCCCGCTGCCGCAAACGCGTTACGTCCTGCAGAAGGCACTGCAGGCGCATCTTCCGCCGATCATTGTGCTGAATAAAATTGACCGCTCCGATGCGCGCGCCAGGGAAGTGCTCGACGAGATCTACGATTTATTCATCGACCTCGACGCCACGGAAGATCAACTTTCGTTTCCCGTACTCTACACCAACGCGAAAACAGGCGTTGCGCACCGCAAATTGGATGACGGCTCGACAAATCTTCAGCCGTTGTTTGAGGCAATCGTCTCCGCGATACCCGCGCCCTCGGGTGATCCAGCGGGAGCGTTGCAAGTTCAAGTCACGAATCTCGATTACAGCGATTTTCTGGGACGCATTGCGATTGGCCGCGTTTTCAGCGGCACGCTGCGACGCGGCTCCGAAGTGGGCATTGCGAAACTTCAAGGCGAGATGATTCCCACGGTGATCACGAAACTATTCACGTTTCGCGGCCTGGAACGCGACGAGGTGGACGAAGTTCCCGCTGGTGACCTTGTCGCCATCGCGGGCTTCGACGGAATTCAGATCGGCGAGACGATTACGGACTTGGAAAATCCCGCGCCGTGCGAGCCGCTGGTGATTGACGAGCCGACTCTGGCGATGATTTTCACGGTGAACACTTCGCCGCTCGCGGGTCGCGAAGGGCAATTCGTCACGTCGCGGGATATTCGCGCGCGCCTGCAAAAGGAATTGCTCACCAACGTTTCCATCCGCGTGGAAGATTCGGAAACGACCGACGCGTTTCGCGTGCTGGGACGCGGCGAACTGCAGCTCGCGATTCTGATCGAAACGATGCGCCGCGAAGGCTACGAGCTGATGGTCGGCAAGCCGGAAATCGTGGTGCGCACGGAGAATGGACGGCGGCTCGAGCCGGTTGAGCTGTTGGTTGTCGATTGCCCGGAAACTTTTGTGGGTGTGGTGATGGAAACGCTGGGCAGCCGTCGCGCGGAACTTGCGAAGATGGTGAATCACGGTTCGGGACGCGTGCGCATGGAATTCAAAATTCCCTCGCGCGGCTTGATTGGTTTGCGCGGCCAGCTTCTTACCGACACGCGCGGCACGGCGCTGCTTCACTCGCTCTTCGATGGCTGGACGGAATACGCCGGCGAACTTGCGTCGCGCAACACAGGCGCGCTGGTCGCGGATCGCGCGGGCAAGACCACGGCATTCGCTTTGTGGAATTTGCAGGAACGCGGCGAACTTTTCGTCGGCCCGGCCGTGGAAGTCTACGAAGGAATGATCATCGGCGAGAATGCGCGCGAAGCGGACATGGACGTGAACGTCACGAAGGAAAAAAAGCAGACGAACATGCGATCTTCGAGCGCCGACGAAGCGATTCGCCTGGTGCCGCATCGCGTGCTCACTCTGGAAATGGCTATCGAATTCATCACCGACGACGAATTCGTTGAGATCACGCCGAAGTCCATTCGCCTGCGCAAAAAAGTTCTCGATCCCAAGCGTCGCCCGCGCCGCTGGCAGCAAGTTCGCGCCAGCATCGACGCCACTGCCTAGCGCCCGGGCGCTCCGTAAGAACAGCTCCTGAGCGAGCGCTGGTTGCACCCGCTCAGGATGACTCGCAGCAGGAGTTCAGCAGCCTCACTTACCTTGCCCGGCCGCCTTGGCCATCCATTCCTTCGAGCGCCGCTCCATCTCTTCCGGCGCCACGTCCTCAATGTGCGTGGCGACGCCCCAGTTATGGCCGAATGGGTCCGTAAATGTTCCGTAGCGATCACCCCAGAACTGGTCTGTCAGTGGCATAGCGATCTTCGCTCCAGCCGCCACGGCGCGGTTGAACACCGCGTCGCAATCCTGGACGTAAACATAGAAGGAATGTCCCTTGCAGCCCGCCGGCGCGGCGGACATGCCGGGAAATTCGTCGGCCAGCATGATCTTCGAATTGCCGATCAGCAATTCGCAATGGCCGATCGAACCGCCAGGTGTTTCCATGCGCATCAGTTCTTTCGCGTCGAATGTCGTCTTGTAAAACTCGATTGCCTGAGCGGCGTTCTTGCAGGTCAGTGAAGGCGTAATCGTCGGTTGGCCTTCGGGAATCGGTTTCACGGGATTTGCCATGGGAAGTCTCCTTTGATTTTTCCCGAGCCGTAATTTGCGGATGGGTGTCCGCGCCCGGGAAACATGGAATACAAGAATTGAAAAGAAGTTTACACCGGCGCGCGCTCAAGTCAAACACAACGGCACGACGTGCAGCGTCAGCTGGAGCTACGATGAATTCGCGGCAGCAGATTCGCATTCCATTTTGGATATTTTATAAATAGAATGCCCCTTATTGAAGGAGGCTGCATGTCTGCGCGCGTCCGTCATGCCTTACATATATTACTGATACTAGTCATCATTCTGTTGCCCAAGTCGTTTGCGCATGCTCAAGAGCGGGAGCAGCCTGGCAAGTCCATCGGCAAGGTCTCTGTCTACGGTAACCTGATTCTCATGGAGCTGGATAAAGGCGCGCTCGGCCAGCAGAATCTCTTTGACCTCGATCACCGTACCCTCCATTTCACGCCCGGAGGTGGAGGCTATCGCGTCGAAAATCTTCCGCTGCGCTGGGACGCTGACTTCGGCCCGCAGCTTACCAGCCCCAAGGTCACGCTGCATAACTTCTCGTTCCCGTTTTCTGGCAAAACGTGGGATTCGTTTTCCGTCGGTGTCACGGGTTCGATTCGATTCGGCCCGCCGGCCAGAAGTGCATTTGGCGGAGGGAATCCCGCGTTCACGCCGCGCGATCAGGGGGGAGTCTCCATTGCCCGTTTCGATCAATTGGCCGAAGGCGCGGGAAATTTGGTCAACACGGTTCCGGCAATTTGTGTCTTTTTCAAGCCGCGCATGTCCGGCGACCGCTACGTTAAGGAACTTGATGACCGCGTCGTCGTGACCTGGGACGTAACCGAGCCGTACGGCAACATTCAGGATTTCACCTGGACGAAGACGGTGAACCGCTTTCAGGTTGTGCTTCACAAAGACGGCGCGATCGAGATGTCTTATCAGCAGCTCGCGGCAAAGGACGCCATCGTCGGCATTTATCCGCTCGTTTCCGGCGAAGCAGAGAAGCCTCTCGCCACGCTCAGCGGCAATAAAAACTCGGCCGCCGCGGCGAATCTCAATCTCGAGAACGTCAAGCTCTCCATTGTTGACGGCCTGTTCCTGAAGGTCACGTTCGAGACTTCTGGTCCTGTGTTGCCCGAGGGCGATCCGGGCCTCTCCCGCATTGCCTATCGCGTTTACTTCAACGCCCACAAACCTTCTCTCCAGCCAACGCCCGGCGCGCACGCCGACGCTGTCTGGGCAATCTTCGGCTTTGCGCCTCGCAACCGCGCGAACGGTCGCGCATCCCGATACGTTGCGTTTGGCCCCGGCGTCTCGCGCCGCGTCGAGACGAATGGCAACGCCATCTCCATTCAGGGCATGCTTCCGTCGGTCCTTCGTGGAGCGAGCCAAATTGCTGTCTCTGCCGATACCTCTGCTCCTGATTCCCAGCGGCCTGTTTCGCAGATTGCTCCACAAGTTGTTGCACTCACCGGTATTCGCAATCCGGAAGTGCATTTTTCCTCCCTGAAACCGCAAGCCGGGCCATTCCCGATCATCTATGAAGCTTTCCACTATTACGCATTGCCCAATGATCACGACCTGGCGTGCACGGTCATCAAGGCCCTCGGCGACAAATTCGACTTCCTCCCCTACTATTCCGACTTCCGCGTCGACAATCAGGAAGCAGGCACGCCCAGCAACGGCCCACTGGGATCCACTGGCCCGGCCGTCACTGGAATTGGCGCCGAGCAGCGCGGCCTTGCGTCCTACTGCTCAGCGGGCCGGTTCCAATGGGGCTTCATTCAACCCGTGTACTCCGGCTCCATCCAGATGCAGGAGTACCCGCCGCCCGACGCGCCCATCGGCAACGATCGCGACATCACCTTCTATCAAAAGCAGCTCGCCGAGATTTCGCAGAACGGCAAAATGCCTCCCTACATGTACGCCATGTCGCAAATCGGCCACGAAATGGGTCACCGCTGGGCCGCGTTCGTTTCGGCGAAAGTCGACAGCGAAACCATTCCGCTCGGTCCCACCCATTGGGCCATGGGCTTGCAGGCACGTGTGCCGTTTCCCTATATGCGGCCGACGGAAGCATCCATCATGGGCGGAGGCGTTTGGCAGGACAACTTTGACGGTACCTATACGCAACTCGACGACGACTATTACGTGCCGGCGACCGGATACTCATACCTTGATCTCTACCTGATGGGCCTGATTTCTCCCGCCGAAGTGCCCGACTTTTTCATTCTCCGCAACTTTGTCCCCGCCGGCAAAGATGCCAATGGCCACCGCATCTTCAAGGCCGACCGCACCAAGGTGACGATTCAGGACGTGATTGCCGCCGAAGGAGCGCGTTCGCCCGATGTGGACCACTCGCAACGCCACTTCAACACCGGAATGGTCATTATCGTCCAGCACGGACTCAAACCGAGCCCCTTGCTCATCCATGAAACCAACGGCATCCGCGAACAGTGGATGAAGTATTTCTCCATTGCCACCGGACGCCGCGCCTCCATGACCGCAAACCCAAACTGAACGGCGAAAACGCAAACGATAATTCCGGGCAGTGACTCAGATTGACGTAGCAGGTTGGATACTGATTATCCGACTTATCGGGAATGAGCGGTCGTGGTAGCTTTCTCGCGATAGAGGGACTCCGGAGCTGCTGGCATTGGAGGTTGGCATTACTCGTTTCGGCAGCCATTTTCATGGTCGCAGCGACGAAGTATCGATCCGGCATGATCTATTCTCGGGGGAGGATCACCATGAAGGATGATCGGATCGTGCGGCCGAGTTGGTGGTATTGCTCTCTTGGCGTAGCGGTGGTGCTGGCGGGATTAAGTCTGTTTCTCTACACGATTATTCATGGAGTCGCTCATATTACGGACGATCTGACGCAGATTGTGGTACCGGGCGAGAAAGATCTCACCCTGATGCCGAGACGGAACTACACGATATTCCTTGAGCAGGAATCTGTCGTGGATGGTCGAATCTATTCGACGACAGAGAGTTTAAGCGGATTGACCTGCGCGGTAACTTCCCAGACATCCGGAAACAAAATCAATACCCGCCGATCGACAATGAACACAACCTATTCCGTTGGTGGCCGCGAAGGCAAGTCGGTGCTTGAGTTCGTCACGGAGGAAGCGGGCGTGTACCGCATTGCCTGTGACTATCACGAGGGCAGCCACGGCCCCCAAACCGTATTAGTGGTAGGTTCCGGTGTGACTGAGCGTATTTTCTCGATAGTCATTAAAGCTCTCGCATCATTTTTCGGAGGAGGCATCTTGGGGGCGGCCATTATCGCTATGGTTGGCATTCTGAGAGCGCGAGCGAAAAGACATCTCGCCCGCCTTAATCAAACACTCCCTTAGCAGGTGCGACTCGATTGACGCGGTAACGGGAAACTGAGCCCTACATAATCCCGCCACGCCTTGTCATCGGCGCGCAGCTACGATAGATTAACCGCCTTCCGAGCGAGGGAGCGCGACGCGCGCATGAACCCGGCAAGCAAAAGTCACAAGAGCCATCTGAAAGTTTTGTTGCGGCGCGCGGCGATTCAGAAACGCGTGGTCGCGGTGGCGCATGAAATCAGCCGTGACCTTCACGGCGAACGCGTGCACCTGATCGGCGTCCTGAAAGGCGCATGTATTTTCCTTTCCGATTTGATTCGCGAAATCGATCTCGATACTTCGATTGATTTCATGGCCGTCGCGAGCTACGGCAAAGGCAAGCAATCTTCAGGCCAGGTGCGTCTCTACAAGGACCTCGACACCAGCATCGAAGGCTTGAACGTCATTCTTGTCGAAGACATTCTCGACACCGGACTCACGCTCAGCTATCTTTGCCGCGTGTTGCAGCAGCGCAAGCCGAAGTCGCTGAAAATCGCCGCGCTGCTCGACAAGCCCTCGCGCCGCATCCAAAATATTAAAGCGGATTATGTCGGTTTTACGATTCCCAATGAATTTGTCGTCGGCTACGGTTTGGATTACGACGAGCACTATCGTAACCTGAAAGACGTCTGTGTTTTGACTTTGCCGGCGGAGTAAGATCTTCCCTGAAAACTGAAATCCCGATGCGCGCCGAAGATATCGCCAAACTGATTGACCACACACTGTTGAAACCTGAAGCGACCACCGAGCAGATTCGCGCGCTTTGCGAAGAAGCTGTGCGCTTCGGTTTCGCCTCCGTGTGCATCAATCCGTGCTACGTGCCGCTCGCCGCCGATCTGGTTCGCGGCTCAACCGTGAAAGTCTGCACCGTCGTGGGCTTCCCGCTGGGCGTGACGCTGCCGCCCGTGAAAGTTTTCGAGACGGAGCAGGCGCTGAAAAATGGCGCCGAAGAAATCGATATGGTCATCAACATCGGGGCGCTGAAGTCCGGCGACAATGAAGCTGTCGAAGCCGACATTTGCGGCGTTGTTGACGCTAGCCATCGCGGCGACGCGATCTGCAAAGTGATACTCGAAATGGCGCTGCTCACCGGCGAAGAAAAAATTCGCGCCTGCCGCGCGGTAAAGAATTGCGATGCGGACTACGTGAAAACTTCCACAGGCTTCGGCCCTGGCGGCGCCACCGTGGAAGATGTCGCTCTGATGCGTTCGATCGTTGGCCCTGAGATGGGCATCAAAGCGGCAGGCGGCATTCGCACCCTCGCCGATCTGAAAGCCATGCTCGCCGCCGGAGCCACGCGCATCGGTTCAAGTTCCGGAGTGAAAATCATCGAAGAGGCCCGTCGCGCCTCGGCCGAATAATCTCCTCGGTGCGCGCTTGAGCCTGTTAGTTTCGCAATTCACGCCAAGTTCGCGGATGTTCCTCTGCCCACCTGCTATAATAATTAAGTGAAATCGCGTTGCGGTACGCGAGTCATCGCGTTCGCAAACCTCATCTAATAGGGAATCATGGAACCCGTAGAACTGAACGTTACTCAGGAACTGCCCGCCGAAGTTCTGGCGACCATGGCCGAAATCGGCCAGGAAATCAACGCGTCGTTGAATCTCGACGAAGTGTTGGCGCACGCGGCTGCCCAAATCAAGCGGCTGATCGATTACGAAATTTTCGCCGTGTTGCTGCTCGACGAAAATGCGCGCGAACTCCACTTTCGTTTTGCCATCGGCCATCGCCAGGAAGTCGTGGAGAATTGGCGCATCCCCGTGGGGCAGGGAATCATCGGAGCCGCCGCGTCCACCGGACGCCCCGTGCGCGTCAGCGATGTTCACAAAGATTCGCGTTACTTGAACGCTCTCGATGGAGTGCGGTCGGAACTCGCTGTTCCTCTTATGCTGCAGGGCCGCGTGGTCGGCGTGCTGGATATTGAAAGCAGCCAGCTCGATTACTTCACGCGCGATCAACAAAATATTTTGATGATGCTCGCGACGCGCATTTCCAGCGCCATTGAAAACGCGCGACTATTCGAGCGCACGCGCCATCAGGCGGACACACTCTTGCTTCTCAATGAAGTGGCGCGCGAAACGAACTCGATTCTCGATGTCGAAGGCGTGCTGCGCCGCGCCGCGGAAATGGTGAAGCGCGTCATCGATTATCAGATTTTCGCCATCCTGCTTTATGATGAGGCGCAACGCGTTTTCCGTCATCGCCTCAACGTAAAATTCGGCCAGCACATGCAGGAACGTTCCGTCGTCTCACCGCACGAAGGAATCGTAGGCGCGGCGGCGACGTTGCGGCGCCCCGTCGTCGTGCCAGACGTGTCTTTTGACCCGCGGTACATTTCCGTCAATCCGGAAACGCGTTCGGAGCTGGCGATCCCGCTCCTCTACAAGCATCGCGTCATCGGCGTGCTCGATCTTGAAAGTCCGCAGCTCAATTATTTCACGCCGGACCATGTGCAAGCGCTTTCCATCGTGGCCTCGCATCTTGCGGTGTCGATCGAAAACGCGCGCCTCTATGAGCAGGTGACACGTGATGAAGCGCGCATGGAGCGTGACCTCAACGCCGCGCGCCGTTTGCAATCCGCGCTATTGCCGCCCGTGCCGGGCAGCGAGTACGGCCTGGACATTGCCGCGCGCGTGGTTTCTTCTCGCGAGTTGTGCGGTGATCTTTACGACTTTGTGCCATACAACACGGGAGAACTTGGCATCGCGCTCGGCGACGTCAGCGGAAAGGGAAGCGCCGCCGCGCTCTATGGCGCCGCTGCCGTAGGAATTCTGCGCAGCCTCGCGCCGCAGCATCTGGCTCCGGCGAGAATTTTGCAGAAGCTGAATCAGATTATTTGCGAACGCCGCATCGAAGGCCGCTTCATGACCATGTGCTTTCTTTCCTGGCAGCCCGCGGAGCGCATTCTCCGCGTCGCGAATGCCGGCCAGGAGCAGCCCCTGATTTTCCAGGACGGTCGTGGCGAAAAACTTCCGCTCGCCGGTTTTCCCGTGGGCATGTTCGACGACTCAACGTATGACGAGATTCGCCTCGTGTTGTCTCCCGGCGACATTGTGGCGCTTTACTCGGACGGCGTCACGGACACGCAAAATTCCGGCGCGCAATTTTATGGCTGGCAGCGTCTCAGCGCCGCCGTCTCTGCGCAAGCGGCGCTTTCCTCCGCGGAAATCGCGGACCAGTTGCTCGCCAACGTCGACGAATTTTCCGGCGGCCGTCATCCATTCGATGACCGCACCCTTGTCGTCCTAAAAGTGATATAAGAATCCTCTGCATGGTGCCCTCCCTCGAGAAAGACAAGGACTCCGATTCGCTGAATCCGCTCAGCTACACGCCGAATTTTTCTTATCGCGGCGGTGTAATTTCTTGCGAGAGCGTTCCTCTTGCTGCAATCGCTGAACGCGCGGGAACGCCGGCTTATATCTACAGCCGCGCCGCATTCACAACCGCGTATCGGCGTTTTCGACGCGCTTTTCGTGGCACGTCGCACTCGATTTGTTACGCCGTCAAGGCCAATTCGAATCTGGCTGTCCTGCGCGCGTTTGCCCGCATGGGCAGCAGCTTCGATATTGTTTCCGCGGGGGAACTCTTTCGTTTGCGCCGCATCGGCGTTCCGGGTGAGCGAATCGTTTTTTCAGGCGTTGGCAAAACGCGCGAGGAAATCCGCGAAGCCTTGCGCGCCCGTATTCTTCTTTTCAACGTCGAGTCGGCGGAGGAGTTGGACATCCTGGCGAGCGAAGCCGCGCGCGCGGGCCGTGCCGCGCCAGCCGCGATTCGCGTCAATCCAGATATCGAAGCGGGTGGCCATCCCCATATCGCCACAGGCCATCATCGCCACAAATTTGGCGTCGACTGGCCCGAAGCGCGGCGCCTCTATCTGCTCAACAGGCATTCGCTGTGGATCGATTGGAAGGGAATCAGCGGGCACATCGGCTCGCAAATCACAAAGGTCGTGCCGTTTCGAACAGCGGCCGCGCGCCTTGCGGGATATTTCCGCGATCTATCAAACGAGGGAATCGCGCTTCGCTATCTCGACATCGGCGGCGGCCTCGGCATTCGTTACACAAATGAAAATCCGCCTTCGATCGAAGAATATGCCACCGCGTTGCCAAGCTCGTTGCGCGCGCTCGGTTGCCATTTGCTCCTCGAACCAGGCCGCGCTCTCATCGGACAGGCTGGTGTGCTGCTCACTCGCGTCTTGTATATAAAGAGCAGCCGCGGAAAAACATTTGTCGTTGTAGACGCGGCAATGAACGATCTGATTCGGCCGGCGCTGTACGGCGCGACTCATCCCATCACGCCCGTCGTTCGTCCGCGCGCCAATGCGAAAATATCGCGCGTCAATATCGTCGGCCCGATTTGCGAATCCGGCGATTCATTTTTGCACGATTGGCCCATGCCCGAAGTTCAGCCCGGGGATCTGCTTGTGATTTGGGGAGCGGGCGCGTACGGCTTCGCCGAATCCTCGAATTACAATTCGCGCCCGCGCTCCGCGGAAATTCTCGTCCAAGGCAGCCGCTTCCGCGTCATTCGCCGCCGCGAAACCCTCGCCGATTTAATCCGCGGCGAAAGCTTGTCCTGAGGTTCGTCCTATCGCTCGCCTGGATGCAGAAAGCCATCCACGGTGCCCATGAATAAATCCGGCTGGTCCACGAACGTCATGTGCCCGCTTTTCGGCAGAATCACGAGCTTCGAGCCTGCAATTTCCTGGTGCATTTCCTTCGAGAGCGATGGATCGCACTCGTCATGGTCGCCCACAAGAATCAGCGTCGGCACGTGAATCGTCGGCAGCTTGTCCACGTATTCCACGGACTTCAAATTTCCATCAATCACAAATTCGCCGTCCGAACCCCACATTTCGCGGTACAGCGGCCATGCCGTCACGCCCTGCGCGATCGGATCGTAATTCGGATCCGGATGGTTTTGATAGATGTACGGAAAATATCCCTCGCCCCACGCGGCGATCATGTACGCGTCCGTGTAGCGATTCTGCTGGTAGGGAAGCCCGTGACCAAAAAGTCCAGCCTTCTCCATGCCGTCGATTTTCTCGCGCAACTCGGGAGACATTTTTTCCTTCATGCGCGCGAACACTTCATTCATCTGCTTCGTGCTGGGAAACGTGCTGCACAAAATCAGATGCGTGAGGTTCTTCTGATACTTCAGTGCGTAGGCCTGCGCGAGCACGCCGCCGTAGGAATGCCCGAGCAGCGTGATTTTCCCCAAGTCGAGCGCTTGGCGCACGTCTTCCACGTCCTCCACCATGTTTTCAACCGTGTAGCCGGAAGGATCGGAGAGTTGCTGCGATTTGCCGGAGCCGCGTTCGTCAATGAAAACCAGCTGGTTGTGCCGCGCAAGCGGCAGCAGGTACGGCAAAAAATAATCGTGCGACGCTCCCGGCCCGCCGTGAACAATCATCAACGGCGCGCCGCGCCCCACCGTCATGTAATAAATCATCACGCCGTGCGCGTCCACGAACCCCTCGTGCATCGGATAGACGCTGGCACTGTTGGCTCTGCTGCGAACCGCGCGCCGAACGCGGCGTTGCGCATGCACCGGCGCGGCAAATGCCATGAAGAGAGCCGCAAGGAATACGCACGACAGAAATTTAGTTTTCCTCATATTTGTCCTCTTGTTGCGATTTTCTGCGGTGAGCGGGCGGTGCGTTCAGCGTTGCCCCCACCGCAGCTTGCTGCGAAGAACTTTGTAGTACGTCTGCTCTTGCGGCCTCACAAGTTGCACGTGGTGCGGCGATTTGGAAATCGTGATGCGATCGCCGCGCTCAAGTTCAAATCCCACCTGCCCATCGAGCGTGAGATACGCCTGCTCTTCCAACGCGCTGAAATCCAGTTCAAGATATACGCTGTCCGGTAGCACCAGCGGCCGGTTGGTCAGCATGTGCGGACAAATCGGCGTCAGCACAAACGCCTCCAGCACCGGATACAGGATCGGCCCTCCGGCGGCCAGCGAATAAGCGGTCGAACCTGTCGGAGTCGAAACGATCAAGCCATCGGCGCGATAGAGCCCGAGGAACTGTCGGTTCACCGATAAATCGAAATCAAGAATGCGCGAGAGGGCGGACTTGGTCACCACCGCATCGTTCAGCGCTTGCTGTTGCTGAATCACTCTTCCGTCGCGCAACAATTCCGCTTTCAACATCATTCGCGGGCTCAGCCGGTGCCTGCCGGCAAGCACTTCCTCAAGCAACGGAAATGCCTCGTCGATCGTGACGCTGGTCATGAAGCCCATGCCGCCCAAATTCACTGCGAGAATGGGCACTTCGCATTCGTGGAATCGCCGCGCGGCTGCGAGCAGCGTGCCGTCTCCGCCGAGTACAATCAGCAGGTCCATCTTCGCAGACATTTCGTCGAGATTTATTTTCGCCGGCGGGCTGAAACACGATGCCGCCACTGAGTCGAAATAAACTTCAATGCCGCGCTCCCGCAGCCACTCGGTCATGCGTGGAACCACCGAGCAGATCTCCACCTTCCGTGGCTTGCAAAAAATTCCCGCGCTCTTGATCATTTCTTTACCAGGTCGCTTCGCCAGATTCGGTTTACCAACTTCGTTCCACCGAGTTGGCGAATTGTATTCTATTCGGGGAGCCGTGCGTGGAGGAAATATTCCTGATTGCCTTCTTTGCCCGTCACGCGGCTCGCTTGAATGCCAAGAACCTCCAGCCCCGCTTTTTCAGCTGCCTCGCGGACGCTCGCAATCGCACGCTCATGCAGCGCCGCGTCACGCACGATTCCGCCCTTGCCAACCATCGCCCTTGGCAGTTCAAATTGTGGTTTCACCAGGATCAAAAATGCCGCTCCGCGCTTCGCCATTGCCACGGCCGCGCCAATCAGCTTCGTCACGGAAATAAACGACACATCCATCGTCACCAGCTCTACTTTCTCCTCGATTTCGGCTGGATTCAAAAACCGCGCGTTTTTCTTCAGGGGGATCACGCGCGCATCGTGTTGCAATTTCCAGTCCAGTTGCGATGTATTGACGTCAACTGCATACGCGCGCCGCGCCCCGCTTTGCAGCAGACAATCCGTGAACCCGCCATTCGAAGCCCCCACGTCGAGGCACACCAATCCGCGTACGTCCACGCCAAAATCTTCGAGCGCTCCTTCGAGTTTCAGCCCCGCCCTGCTCGCGTATTTGGAATCTGCGCCGGTGATTTCAATTTCCGCGTCCGCGGCTACCAGTTCTCCCGATTTCGTTATTCGTTGCTTATCAACCAGCACTTTGCCGGCCATGATCAGTGCCTGCGCGCGCTGCGGCGTCTCCGCAAGTTTTCGCGCCATCAGCGCTGCATCCACTCTGATACGTTTTCGTTTCGCGGCGGAACGCGTGGCGTCCATATATTGAAATCGATTGTCGCAGTTATCCGAGAGGAGGCAAAATTGCCGCGGAACCGAACAGGAAAATCGTCCCTACCACCAAACTATACGTCGCCGTCAGCGCGGTGGCGAATTGCATCAACCGTTGGCGTGTCGCGCTCACGGCGAAAATACCCACGGCAGACGCGGTCATCAGCGTGTTCATCAGCAGCAGACCGGCCAAAAACATCGCCAAGCCGAGAAATCCTCGCGCCCGTCCGCCCAGATTTGCCGCAAGCAGAAAAATCAACAGTTGGCTCGGCGTTTCCGCGCCCATCCCGTGGATTACGCCGACAAAGAACACCGATTGTTTTGTATAGTTCCAATTCATCTCCGCGGGCCGTGCGGCGGCTTCACCGTGAAACGTTCGCCGGACTTTCCACGCAAGCCATCGAAACGCGCTAATCAAAATCATGATTCGCGATTTCGGTGCAGCTTTTCCGCCGTTGCGGAACATCGAGCCCAGCACGTAAATCCCCAGCACGACCAGCGTTAATCCCACGGCGCGCTCGGCCCAATTGTCGACCACCGGCGGCAGGGAAGTCTGAAAGAAAATCACGATGCTGCCCAGGGCCGCCACCGTTGCTGCGTGTCCCACCACATAGAGCAGCCCCATATGCATGGCGCGCTTGCGGTCCGACTCCACGTTGGTGATATCTGAAATCGCCGCGATGTGGTCATAATCAAATCCATGACGGAACCCGAGCACCGCAGCGGTGAGCAGCGCAAGTTCGAGCGTCTTCGGCACGACCATTTCATTGCACGATAACAGAACATTTCGTCTGCGGCAAAGCGGATTCAACGCCGGCGAAATAATTGTCTTGATGTGTCATTCGGAACGAAGCGAGGAATCCGCATCTGGATGTCCACGGATTGTGCGCAAAACAAAAAACGCTGCGGAAGAAGCCAGTCTACGTGCGCCGCACGATCAAGTATTCAGCAATCGCACGTAACCGCTTCGCGCGCTCGCTGTAGCAATCTAGTTCGCGATCCGCGCGGGCCGCCAGTTCTCGCGCAAATTCACGCGACTTTTGAATCCCGAATAGCGCCGGATACGTCGCTTTCTTCTGCGCCTGATCTTTTCCTGCTGTTTTTCCCAGCGCCGCGGACGATTCCTCAACATCCAGAATGTCGTCGACGACTTGAAACGCCCAGCCTATCGCCTCGCCGAATCGCCGCAACCGCTCGATGTCCTCGCCGCTCGCGCCGCCCGCCAGCGCTCCCGAGACAATCGAAGCGCGAATCAACGCCGCGGTCTTTGACCGGTGAACGTATTCGAGTCCCGCTGCATCGACGGGTTTTCCTTCCGCTTCGATATCCGCCACTTGCCCGCCGACCATTCCGCTCACGGTTCCTGCCGCCGCGCCAATCTCCGCGATAATCCGCACGCGCCGTTCCGCATCCACGTTCGCATTTGCGAGCGTTTCAAACGCCAGCGTCAGCAAGCCATCGCCCGCCAGAATTGCCATCGCCACGCCGAATTTCTTGTGGCACGTGGGCTTGCCGCGCCTCAAATCATCGTTATCCAGCGCGGGCAGATCATCGTGAATCAGTGAATAGGTGTGAATGAATTCCAACGCGCATCCCACCATCGCTGCGGCGTCCGGCTCGCTCGAAAACAATCGCGCCGCTTCCTGGCACAGAATCGGCCGGATGCGTTTTCCTCCCGCAAACACGCTATATCGCATCGCTTGATGAATTGTCGCGGGCGGTGTGGTTTCGGACGGCAGCAAACGCTCAAGCGTCGCTTCGGTGATGGCTTGGTCTTCGGCAAAAAAGGCAGGCCGCGTCATTTAGGTGGAGACAAAGTGCGGTGGCGGGAATTTGGCGATGGACTCACCGCGATTGTGAATCGTCCTCATTCGTCTCGAAAGGCTCCGCTTGAATTTTTCCATCGGCCTTTCTCAGCAGGATTTCGACGCGCCCTTCCGCTTCTTCCAATTGCTTCTGGCAATCGCGCGACAGCTTCACGCCCTCTTCGAAAAGCTTCATCGCTTCGTCGAGAGAAAGATCCGTCGATTCCAGCCGTTTCACAACTTCTTCCAGTCGTGTCAGCGACTTCTCGAACTCGCCTTTGCGCGGTGGCTCAGGCGCTTTATTGGGTACAGGACTCATCGTGTTTCGTCTCCAGCCTTGCGAGTCTAGCTCGACACTTCAACCGATGCAACCAACTCCGAATCGTGCGCGCGTCCGTCGCCGAGAATAACCATTCCCGCAAACTCATCTTCGAATCCGCGCTTTGGCTCGGGCATCTTGTTACAATTGCCGCAGGCATGGCGGCGCCTATTGCACTCCCTTCTGGATCTGTTGCGCTGGTAACGGGCGCGGAAGGCGGCTCTATGCCTGCTATATTTGACGCCAACTAATGATTGCCCTCCATCTCTTCGTCATTTTTGTACTCATCGCGATCAACGCGTTCTTCGCGGCCGCCGAATTCTCTCTTGTTACCGTGCGGCAATCACGTGTCCGGCAACTCGTCGAGCAAGGCGATCCGCGCGCGCGTGTCGTCGAACTCCTTATTGCAGACATGGGCACGGTCATTTCCGGCGTGCAGGTCGGAATCACGCTGACGAGTCTTGCCCTCGGATATCTCGGCGAGCTGGCACTGGCAAACTTCCTGGATCCACTGTTCGCAAGAGTTCCCGGACGTTACGCTCCCCTCATCGAACATGGCCTCGCTCTCTTGTTCGCTTTTATTTTACTGACGGCGCTGCAGGTCGTGCTGGGCGAGCTTGTGCCAAAAAGTCTGAGCCTCGCCCACGCCGAACGCGTCGCTTTGCTGGTCGCGCGCCCGTTCCGCTGGTTTCTGCGCGCATTTCGCTGGGCTATTGTGTTGCTCAACGGCGTCGCGGGCAAATTCGTCAGGGCGCTCGGCGTAAAAATACCGCAGAGCCACTCCGCTGTGCGCTCCGCCGAAGAACTCCGCATTCTCGTCGAGCAAGCGGGCGAGCGCGGCGTCCTCGAGCCCGTCGAAGAGCGCTTCATTCAAGGCGCCATGAATCTCGGCAATGTTCAAGTTCGCGAAATCATGATCCCGCGTCCGGACATTCATGCGCTGCCTTCTAATGCCACGCTGGAAGACGTGATGAAAATCATCGCCATCACGCAGCGTTCGCGCATTCCCGTCTACGAAGGCAATCTCGACCACGTAATCGGCTTTGTGCACATCAAGGATCTCATCTGGATTTTGCTCGACCGCGCGCGCCGCGCGGAAGAGAATCAGCCACCTGCTGAATTTCATCTGCGCCACATGCTGCGCGAAGTTCTCATTGTCCCTGAGACGAAGCCTGCCATCGAACTGCTTCTCGAACTGCGCATTCACCGCACTGGCCTTGCGATGGCCGTCGACGAATTCGGCACGATACTCGGCTTGGTCACGCTCGAAGACATCCTCGAACAAATGGTCGGTGAAATTCACGACGAATTCGACGTTGTCGAGCATCCGCTGCACCTCGCCGACGGCTCGATGATTTTCGATGCGTCGCTGAATATCCGCGACCTCGAAGGCCAATTCCACATCGAGCTGCCAGAAAATCCGGCTTACGAAACGCTGGCGGGCTTTGTGCTTACGCAGCTCGGTTTCCTTCCGCGCGGCGGCGAAACTTTTGAAGACCACGGCTATCGCTTCACCATCATGGAAGTCGAAGGCCGCCGCATCGCGCGTGTGAAAATCAAGCGCCTTGAAGAGGCGGACACTACTCCCGCGTTGGCGGAGAAAACGAAAAACGCCACCGCAGTTTCGTCGCCAAAGAGTGCAGAGACAGAGACTAAAAAGCGCGCGTCCAAATCCACTTCGAAAGCCGCTCGCAAACCGAAATGACGCGCTACATTTCACTTCGCCTGGTTTATTCGCTTCCCGCGCTCTGGCTTATCGTCACCATGGTTTTTCTTCTCGCGCACATTGTTCCCGGCGATCCTGTGCAGCAAATGCTTGGCGAAGGGGCCACCGCTTCGGATTTAATTCAGCTTCGCCACGCGCTCGGCCTCGATCAGACAATTCCCGTTCAGTACGGCCGTTATCTCGGCGGAGTCGTGCGCGGCAATCTTGGCGAATCGTTTCGCTTTCAGCAACCCGTGCTCCACGTCGTCATCGAACATTATCCGGCAACGCTCGAGCTCGCTTTCGCCGCGTTGCTCGTCTGTTGTGCGATTGGGATCCCCGCGGGCCTGCTCGCTGCGCAGCGTCGCGGACGTCCCGCCGACCACGCCGTCGGTTTTTTCACGTTACTTGGACTCTCCATTCCGAATTTCGCGCTCGGCCCGCTGCTCATTTTGATTTTCTCCGTGCTCATCGGCTGGCTGCCGGTCAGCGGACGCGGCGGCATCTCGCATCTGATCCTCCCGGCCATCACGCTGGGAGCCGCGCTCGCCGCGATTCTCACGCGCATGGTGCGCACCTCCGTGCTTGAACAACTGGGAAGCGATTACGTCCGCACCGCCCGCGCTAAAGGCCTCACGGAGCGCGCCGTCCTGCTGCGCCACGCGTTTCGCAACGCGCTGATTCCCATTCTCACCATTCTCGGCTTGCAATTCGGCACTCTTCTCGCCGGAACCATCGTCACGGAAACGATTTTTTCCTGGCCGGGCATCGGCCGCCTCGCCGTGCAAGCGATAGAAGCGCGCGATTATCCGCTGTTGCAGGGTTGCATTCTGGTGATCGCGGTGTCATACGTCCTGGTAAATCTGCTGACGGATCTCGTTTATGCGTTCGCTGATCCGCGCGTGCGCCTGCAATGAAAGCCCTGCGCGAATTTCTCCGCCACAGCGTGCCCGGCAGCGTGGGTTTCGTTCTTTGCGTGATTCTGATTATTCTCGCCGTGGGCGCGCCATGGCTCGCGCCGTACAATCCCGCCGCGCAAAATCTGCCCGCGCGCCTGGTCCCGCCGAGCGCAGCGCACTGGATGGGCACTGACGAGCTTGGCCGCGACGTTCTCTCCCGCGTGATTTACGGCGCGCGCGTCTCCATGTCCGTCAGCGTCTCGGTTGTGTTTGGAGCGGGAATTATCGGCTTGATTCTTGGCTCGCTCGCGGGCTATTTCGGCGGCTGGTTCGATCGCTTCGTGAACATCATTCTCATCAACGCGTTTCTTTCGTTCCCGGGAATTCTCCTCGCGATTGCGTTCGCTGCGTTTCTCGGCCCCGGCCTCGGCAACGTCATCATCGCGCTCACCATCACGGGCTGGGCGGGCTATGCGCGCCTCGCTCGTGCGCAAGTGCTGCAAGCGAAGGAAATGGATTTTGTCACTGCCGCGCGTTCACTCGGTGCGTCGCACACACGCATTCTGATTCGCCATTTGCTGCCCAACATCATTCAGCCCGTTCTCGTTCAGGGAACCATCGCGCTCGCTGGCGCGATTCTCGCGGAATCGACGCTCAGCTTCCTCGGCCTCGGCGTCCTCGCGCCCATGTCGAGCTGGGGCGCAATGCTCAACGACGCGCGCGGCCATCTTTTCGACGCGCCGCACATGGTCATTTTCCCCGCGCTCGCCGTGATGACCGCCGTCCTCGCTTTCAACTTGTTGGGAGACGCCCTGCGCGACTGGATGGACCCGCGCATCCGCTCGTACCTGGTCGTCACCGACCTCGCCCGTTAATTGTGCCGCAACATAACCGTGTCATTCCGAGGAGCTTACCTGCCGCAGGCAGGCCATGCGACGAGGAATCCGCTTTGCGTCGATCTTAGGAGTCGGTGCGTCGAGGCAGGCCGCTTATGCGAATTCGACGGTGACTTCCGTGCCGCGATTCGCGCTCACAACTTTCGCCGCGTTTCCGCGATTCACCGCAACCTCGAAAAATCCGCTCGAGCCCATCAACAGCACCGGCTCATTTGGCCCGCCTTCTGAGAACGTCTGCGCGAATTTGGAAATCTCCACATTTCCAACGCGCATTTTGAAGCTTGTCCCGGCGATCACTTGAGGCAAATCCTCGGCGGCCAAATTCGTCAGCAGATTTCCAAAATTGTCGGCGCGCAACACTACGCCCTTCACCCCTTTACCCGCAGGTTTCGGCTTGGGCAGAGTGAAGCGCACAAAATCAGTGATTTCTTCGCCAAACGCGTTGGTTTGCCACGTCTTTGAAAGCCACGCCGCGACCGGTGAAAAAATATCGCGTCCGTGGAACGTGGTGCTCAACGGCTGCAAAAAATAATGATCGGAAGTGATGTGCCGCACGGTGAGTTGTTCTTCGCGCTCGTAGACCATCGAAAGCACGCCATTATCCGGCGCGACAAAATAATGCGTGCCCGCGCTCACCAGCAGCGGCCGCCGCTCCGTGCCCACTCCCGGGTCCACTACCACCACGTGTATCGTCTTCGCCGGAAAATATTTGTACGCCTGCCCAATCGCCAGCGCGCCATCGAGCAAATCGTAGGGCAGCACGTGGTGCGTGATGTCCGCGATTTCCGCGTCGGAATTGATGCTGAGGATGACGCCCTTCATCGTCCCGGCCAGATGATCGGCCGATCCGAAGTCCGTCGTCAAAGTAATAATAGAACGCGCCAAATTCGTCTCCCGATTTCAGCTTGTTTTACTCTACAAGTCTGTCAGAGGCATTCGCGCAAGGCAATCTTCCTGGCTGCGTAGGTTTCCTGGTGTGAAATCGCTCGATTCGAGTCTTGTAGCTTAGGTTCCGGCCGCGGCTTTTCACGCGGGCTGACGTGAGGTTTTTCGCGCGTACGCGCGCGGCTCCGATACAGCAGGCTCTACATGATTCCCGGAATCTCCCCCGAATGCATTCGGTTGAAAGCGCTTTCACCCGCCTTCTTCTCGCCCTTCGCATTTCCCCACGTCCAATAAAGGCCGAGGTACGCGTAAGTCTCCGCCAAGCCGGCCACCGAATGCCCGTAGCAAAACAGCAACTGAAATCCCGGATTCCGGAAGTAGTAATATCCACCAAAATCGATGAGCGTCGCCGCGCCCGGCTGCGTCGTCAACGGGCCTTCGTTGCCATGCGAAAAAACTTCTGTTCCCAGCGTCAGTTTTTTCCCAATGTCGCGTTGCAACAGCCATCCGCCGAACGTGAAATTATTGAAACCGGTCTGCGGTATTACCGTTTCCCCCACGCCACCGTACGTTGTCCACGGCCCCCAGCTTTTCTGCACCCACACGGGCAGTTTCCACCAAACTTTCCCGACGCCTAACCCTTTCGCAGAATCGCCCGTGGGAACTTCGATCATCGTGAACGTCCCAATCATTGGCCTGTACTTCGTCTCTTTCACATAGCGCAACTTCACGCCGATTTCGGTGTCGCCCACGCCCCACGCGCGCGAGCCCACGCCGGCGCCGGAATATCGTGGATTGTTGTATGGAAAAATTGCCGCTGCCGGGAACACGATATGGAACTGCGTATTCGGAAGAATGCCCCAGTTGAACTCAAGCGCCGGCCCGGTCGTATCGATTTCGACGCCCGTGCCGTCCATAGCCCCAAACGTATAAAATTCGTAGTGACGAAAGTCCACCGGCTCCGGGTCGTCCGTCTGGAACGGCGGCCCCGCCTTCGCCGCCGAAACCGCAACCAGCAACAGCCCGATCACCGCAGCCGTTTTGCAAATTGACTTGTGAAACGTCACCTTCAGCTTTACCCCCGGGCGAAATTGGCTGGAAATTATCGTCATTCGACCTTCGCGTGATAGCCTCGACGTTTCATGGCGAAGCCTGTAAATATTATCAGAGGAAGCCGATGAATTGGCTCACATCGTTTGGATTATTTGCGGTCACAGCAATGCTGCTGTGTTACGCGCTCGAACATCGCAGCCGTTGGTTTATACTGGCGTTCGCGGGCGCGTGCGTCTTGGCATCCGTGTATGGATTTTTGCAAGGCGCGTGGCCATTCGGGCTTGTCGAAGCCGTGTGGTCTGTCGTCGCCGTGCGCCGATGGTGGGTCTCGGGACAGGAAAAACGCCCACAAAATTCTACTTTCGTTGACCAATCCTAGCCGTCGCGCTATTCTAAATTCTGCCTTGGCACCTTCATCCATGCGCCGCGTCTACTTGGATTACAACGCCACCACTCCGGTCGACCGCGAAGTTCTCGACGCGATGCTGCCTTTCTTCACCGAAGGCTATGGCAACGCCAGCTCGATTCACTCCGCTGGCCAGAACGCCCGCGGCGCCGTCGAGACCGCGCGTCAATCCGTGGCCGCGCTCATCGGCGCTAAGCCATCCGAAATTGTATTCACCAGCGGTGGCACAGAAGCGGACAATCTCGCCGTTCTCGGCTTCGTCGGCGCGATGCGCCGCGAAAAAAAGCACGTTATCTGCTCGACCATCGAGCACCACGCCGTCCTCAACGCCGTCGAAGCCCTCGAAAAGCGGGGAATTGAAGTCACTTGGCTTCCTGTTTCGAGCGACGGCATTGTCGGTCCCGAAGACGTTCGCCGCGCGATTCGCCCCGAAACCGTTCTCATCACCGTGATGCATGCGAATAATGAGCTCGGCACCATCCAGCCCATCGCGGAAATTGGCCGCATCGCTCTCGAATCCGACGTTTATTTTCACACTGACGCGGTTCAGTCCACGGGCAAAATTCCCTTCGACGTCAACGAACTCAAGGTTGATTTCCTCGCGCTCTCCGCGCATAAGCTTTACGGTCCCAAAGGCATCGGCGCGCTGTACGTGCGCGAAAACACTCCTCTCGAACCCATACTTTTCGGAGGCACGCACGAACGCGACCGTCGCCCTGGCACGGAGAATGTTCCGGGAATTGTCGGTCTCGGAAAAGCGGCGGAAATCGCCCGCGCCCATCTTGCCTCCGATTCGGAGCGCATCGCTTCTCTTCGTGACAGTTTCGAAGAGGGCATTCTCTCTCGCGTCCCGGAATCGCACGTCAACGGCAATCGCACCCGCCGTGTGCCCAACACAACCAGCATTACATTCCCGCATGCCGCGGGCGAATCGCTCGTCATCGCTTTCGATCTTCAAGGTGTTCAGTGTTCCGGCGGCGCAGCCTGTTCCTCCGGCGCAGTTTTACCCTCGCACGTTCTGCGGGCCATCGGTCTCCCGCACGACGAAGCCAAGTCCACTTTGCGCTTTAGTTTTGGCCGCTTAACCACACCCGCAGACGTCGACTACGCCATCCAAGCAATTCCCGCCGCGGTCGAGCGCCTCCGCAGCCTCTCGCCCAATTACGGCAACACCGCCATCACCGCCGACTAAGGCGACGCGCCGGATTTCGCATTCCTCTGGTATTCTAAAGATGCTTTTGTAGCTCAGGTCCCGTTCCCGCGGTTTTTGCGGGAACTGACCTGAGGCCTTTCGCTGTTTTCAATTCGGAGTCATGATGTTGTCGTCATCCTCACAATCCGGTCTCACCGCCGTCGCCATGAGCGGCGGAGTCGACAGCTCTGCCGTCGCTGCGCTGCTTCACGAAGCCGCCGAGCCGATCGTCGGCCTCACCATGCAGCTCTGGAACCAGCGTCGCCTCCCGGAACTTGCCTCCACCGAAGGCCCCGCGCCGCATCGTTGCTGCTCGCTCGACGACGTCTATGACGCGCGTCGCGTCGCGCAGCACCTCGGTTTCCCTTTTTATGTAGTGAATTTCGAGCGGGCTTTCGAGGATCGCGTCATTCGCCCGTTTGTCGACGATTATCTTGCCGGCCGCACGCCCATTCCGTGCACGCTCTGCAATAATCATGTGAAATTCGAACAGCTCTTGGTCACCGCGCGTCAAATCGGCGCCCAGCGTCTTGCCACCGGACATTACGCTCGCCTTCGCTGGAATCCGGATTCGGGCCGCTACGAACTTCTCCGCGCTGCCGACGAGTCCAAGGATCAATCGTATTTCCTCTTCGGCCTGACGCAGGAGCAGCTCTCGCTCTCCCGCTTTCCTTTGGGCGAGCTGACGAAATCAGAAGTCCGCGACATCGCGCGCCGCACGCAGCTTCCCGTCGCCGAAAAGCCGGAAAGCCAGGAAATTTGTTTCGTGCCGACGGGGAACTACGTTCGCTTCATCGGGAGTTATTTGCGCGAGCAGGGCAGGGAATTGAGCACGGAAGTTGGCGAAATCGTCACCACCGGCGGCGCGGTCATCGGCCGTCACGATGGCTTGCATCGCTACACGGTCGGCCAGCGAAAGGGCTTGGGATTTTCCGTCGGACATCCTGTTTACGTTGTCGCGCTCGACCGTGCCAACAATCGCTTGATCGTAGGCGACGATAATGAGCTTTTCACGTCGGTGTGCGAAGTCCGCGATGTCAACTGGATCTCCATCGCGTGTCCAGAACGCGCGATTGCGGCAAACGTGAAAGTGCGCCATCGCCATGCCGCCGCGAACGCGCTCATCGAAGCGCTCGATGCCACCTCGGCGCGCGTCCGCTTCCGCGAACCTCAGCGCGCCATCACTCCGGGCCAAGCCGCTGTGTTCTATTCCGGCGACCATGTCCTCGGCGGCGGCTGGCTCCGCTAGCAGCTCTCGCCTTTGTAGGGCCCGATGGGTGTTATCGGGCCGAGGCCGTGCAACGCGCGGCACAATCTTCGATTTTCAAGAGGATTGAGGCAGCCTGCCGAGGCAGGCCGTAATCGGGTTATGTCAACTGCGCAATCTTAAATGAACAGTTCGTCGTCCTGATCGATTGAGCTTCCCCGCGAGCTGCGTTGCCCGCGGATGAAGTCAATGCCTGTGCGTATCCCCTTGAGCACCGCCGACGCTTGCTGCAACGGGCCCAAAACGGATCGCCGCACGCGCACGCCCGCGTCCTCAACGGCTTCCAGCGTGCCGGTCAGAATCGAATCGGCACGAATGATCTGGCTGCGTGTCCGGTCCAGCGCATCGCTGACGACGCGGTCGATTTTTTGCGCCTGGCCTCGCGCCAAGCGCGTCATTTCGGCTGCATCCGTCACGATGCTGGAGATCTTGTCTTCTGAATTCTCCAGCACGCGGTTGATCCGGAAAAGAATCGGATCCAGCCTGCGTTGCACTTCACCGATCGCGCGGCTCATTTCCAAACTTGTGCGCTTGAACTGAAAGTACATTCCCGCCAGAATCAGCATCTGCAGCACAATCGCAATTGCCGCGATCATAAAGAACGCGACCATCCATCCAGTCATCACCATGAGCTTTCTCGACTCCCGCGTCAGCTATTGTGCTTGCGCTTTCGTTTTTTCTCTCTGGTAGGTTTCCTTGCCCGCTTCCACGGCTGCCGTGATCGAGCCCTTCTCGCGGTTCATGATTTCCTTGCTGCGCTCAATCAAGTCCTCAGCGCGTTCCCGCAACTCACGCGCTTTCTTCTGCGCGTACTCGCGGCCTTCATCTGCCTTCTTGGTCAAGTAGTCGCGTGTCTCTTCGCCGGATTTCGGCGCAAACAAAATTCCCACTAATGCTCCGATGCCCAGCCCGACTAGAAAGAAACTGACTTTAGATCCAACATTTTCAGCCATTTTAGCAACCTCCGACTTGACCGTAGCATACGCAAGTACCAGTGGCAAGCAGGTTTGCCCCTATTCGAGGCGGTATTTCACCGTATCCATACGCTGCCGCATGGCAAGTCCCAATGGCCGCGCGTGTTGGACTGGCTGATATCCAGGTGCCAATCACCTCCTCAACGTTAACCCGCTGACCGCCAGCTCGATTGAACCAATTAATGAGACTATCTAACCGGCGCCGTGTGCGACCGTAGGAATTCCTGAAGTCTTTCGGCCGTCGGCTTTGGAATCTCCGCTGCCAATTCCTCCGCGCTCATTTGTCGCAACCGCGCCAAGCTCCCGAACCTCTTCAGCAGCTTCCGTGCTGTCTGCGGACCGATACCCGGCACTTCGGTCAGCGAAGTCCGCAATCTCCCTTTTGTCCTCCGCAGGCGGTGGAACGTGACCGCGAATCGATGCGTCTCGTCGCGAATCTGCTGAACCAAGTGGAGAATCGGCGACCGGTGGTCCAGGCGGATCGGCTCATCCTCGTGCCCGTACACGTACAGGATCTCTTCTTTCTTCGCGATGCTGGCCAACGGCTGGCCAATGATATTGGCTTTTTCCAAAGCTTCCGCTGCCGCATGGAGCTGCCCAATTCCGCCGTCGATTAGAACCAAACTCGGCATAGGGCGTTTCTCCTCGATCAATCGCCGGTAACGCCTTCCTACCGCCTCTCGCATGCTCGCAAAATCGTCGCGCAAAAGTTCCGCTTCCTGATTTTCCTCAGCGGGAAGCGTGCCTGGCGCTTCTCCCTGATTCCCGGCCGTCCCGCGAATAATGAACTTGCGATAGTCCGATTTTTTCATCCGTCCGTTTTCCCAAACCACCATCGACGCCACTGTGTCCGACCCTTGGATATGCGAAATATCGAAGCTCTCGATTCGTTTGGGTGTCGCCGGCAGCCCCAACGCCATCTCCAGCGCTTCCGCAATCACCTCGGCGGTCGGCTTCATCACGCGGAATCGTTGCGTAAAGGAATGCTTCGAATTCGTCTCCACCAAATCCAGGAAGGCCCGCTTCGGCCCGCGCTGCGGCGCCACAATCTCCACGCGATGCGCAATGTTTTCCGAGAACACGGCCTCAAGCAATTCCAGTTCCTCGAACTCCATCGGCACGTGAATGAACCGGGGCACATACTTGGCTTCCAGATAAATTTGCTTCAGCAGCGAAGTCACGAATTCCGCTGGCTCGAATTCCGCCAGATCCTCCCAATAAAAGTCCCGCCTGTCGACCACGCGTCCGCCGCGCAAATGGAACACGTTTGCCGCCACCTGCGGCGGTTCTGCGTGCCACGCCAGCACGTCGATGTCGTCTCCTGCCGCTGCCGCTATTTTTTGCCGCTCCTCCATATCCGCTACAGTACGAATTAAGTTGCGGTATCCCGCCGCCGCTTCGAATCGTTCGTCTGTGGCCGCGCGCTGCATACGCTCTTCCAAACTCTTCACAAGGTCCCGTCGCCGCCCGTCGAGAAACATTCGCGTATCTCGCGCCGCTTCCGCGTACCGTTCTTCGAGCGTTTGCCCTGTGGCGGCCGGGCCCAGGCCACGGTTCAAATAAAACTCCAGCCACGCGCGCGTGTGCGGCCGGTTCATCTCCATCTTCGCCGATGGAATTCCAAAATACCGGTTGATGAAATGCACGATCCTGTGTGCCAGGCTCGCCGGAAAATACGGTCCGAAGAAAAGTGAGCCGTTCTTTTCCAGCCGGCGAGTCACGAATACGCGCGGAAATGCTTCCGCGGCCGTGAAGCAAATGTACGGATATGTTTTGTCGTCGCGCAGCAGGATATTGAATTTCGGCTTGTGCTGCTTGATCAGATTGTTTTCGAGCGCCAGCGCCTCTCGCTCATTGTCAACGACGATATATTCCGCTTCCGCGATTTCCCGCACCAACGATCCCGTCTTCGCGTCGAGTTGACGCGAATCCAGGAAATATGACTTTACGCGATGCCGCAGCAGCTTCGCCTTGCCCACGTAAATGATTTTCTCCGCGGCGTCCTTGAACAGGTACACCCCTGGCTCGACGGGAAACTCGGAAACCTTATCGCGCAGGTCCATGGGAAAGAGTTATTCTGTTGCCGTCGCGCCGCTCATGGGCGCGATTTCGCGGGACAACGCCATCTTAACAGATGCCATCAAATTCATTCTAGCGAGGTAGAGCTGAAAGAGTGAGCATCTTCTCGAAACTTCCGGTCGCTTTCGCGCTTCTTCTGCTTTGCGGCATCACCGTCGCGCAAAATCCGCCCGCGCCTGCCGCCGCTCCCACCTACAACCCGATGCGCGCTGTCCACGACGTGGAAGTCGGCAAATTCTATATGAAGCGTGGCGACGTTGATGGCGCCATCGCGCGGTTCAAAGACGCCATGCTATACAAACCAAATTACGCCGAGCCGTGCCTCCAACTCGGCCAGGCCTACGAGAAAAAAGACGATCCCCACCGTGCCATCGATTATTACCAGCGCTACCTGAAAATTCTCCCGGCTACTCCTGAGTCCAAGAAAGTCCGCGAACGCATCGCCAAACTCGAGGAAAAGCTTCAGAAAGACAAATCCGTCGTGCGCTAGCTGTTCTCGATCGTCGCTTGATTGTCTTTGCATGAAGACATCGCGCGAAAACCTTGCATGTCCGGGCGGGCTTCACCTCAATCGCGCCAGGAATTTCATCGCCCGCTGGTATTCGCCGAACTTTTTCTCCTCTTCCCGAAACGCGCGCGAATGCGATTCCAGTCTGCACCGCGCCAGTTTCATCGGATGCTTCTGGTGCAGCATCTCGTGGTACAGCACGTAACCGATCACGTATTGCGGAATGTCCGCGCGGTCTAGCGCGCAATTGATCGCAATCTGATTGAGCGCCGGATCGTACGTTCCCAGTTGGCTTCGCCACCGTTTCGCGCTCCACCCGATTTTCGGCCTCGTCAAACCCTGCTGAAAATATCTCCCGTTCAGTTCGTCGAACATCGGCTCCAAATCAAAATGCTCTCCGCGCGCGCGAACAATCTTGGGACGCGCCCGCTTTCGTCGCAGCGCGTGCAATCGCCGTCGCGTCGTCTCACCATGGGAATATTGCCTGTACGTGTGCAGCATTTCGCGCGGAAGCCGCTTCCGGTAAAGCCGCGCCAGCAAATTCGCCGCTGTTGCTTCCATGACTTCCAGTGGAGCCTCGCGCAACAAGTCCGACAAGCGCACATGCGCGATTTCGCGCCGCAACCGGATCGAATGCGTCAAATTCGCGTAAGGATAAAATTCCACTTCAAACTGCGGCGGCCGGCCTTCGCAATTCAGCCGCGTGAACATTCTCTGAAATATCAGCGGCCCGCCCGGAACATGCCGCTCATCCCGAATTGCTGGCCTTCGACTCAAGGTTTTCTCCGCACGGGCACCGCGCCATATTCCTTCGACGCTTTGTTTGCATCCTTTAGCGCGTCCTGCGTGCCCTCAATCGCGTCATCGAGCGCATCCTTGAATGCGCTCAATTCAGGATCCCCCGCTCCCTCGATTTTCTGCAGCGCGTCCAGATATTCTTTCCCGCGTTTCTGCATGTCTTTGATCGCCGCGCGCATGTTCGGATTTGTTTCGCGTCCTTCTTGGATGCGGTCCGCCGCCTCGTCAATGCATCCCGCGTATGCGCTTAGCAAGCCATGCAGAAGTTGCTCCTTGTGCATCTGTGGCGATTTAAGCTGCAATTCATATTGCAGTTTCTTCAATCGGTCGGCCGCGAAATCCAAAAACAATTTCACCCGTTCATTCGGATCCTGCGCGTCGCGGATTTTGTCCCCTTCCTCCGGACTCAAAAAGTCGGGCTTCTCCTGCGCATGCACGGCTATATGGCACGCGGCGCCGGCGGCCAGACACGCGAGAAACGCCATTGCTACCCTCAAAATGTGTTTGTTTCTCATGGCGTCCTCCTACGAATGCTTCTTTTCGTCTTCGAACTTGTGTCCCGGCTGCCTCGGAAACAATTCCAGAATCAGTTTCTGGTTCAAAGTATTCAGATCTTTTTCCAGCGCCGCAAACGATTCTCGTTGTTCCAGCGGAACGCGCCCCATTATTTCCCGAAGCTCCCGCAAACTCTCGCGCACTGAAATTTCCAGCTGTCGGAATCCATTCGAGTGTTGTTCCGGATCAACGCCCATTTTTTCCAGCGCATCATGCGTCGTAATCGCCTGTTCATTGTATTTCGCCAGAAAGTCGAATGCCCCTCGGACGTTCCCCGCGTCCAGACTCTCGCTCGCCCCGACATATTCCGCGCGCCCCAGCTTCACCACCGCTTTCGCGCGGTCCACCGGTTTTGTCTTTCTTTCATAATTCGCCTCATATTTCGCAATGTCTTTTTGCACGCGCGCCGTCTGCGCCGCCAATGCCGCGCTGCAAAAAGCAATTCCCAGGGCGGAAATCGCGATTCTCAACGAGCTCGTTCGCAGCGCGGCTCCGGCCATGTCAGTGTCCTTTTCCCTTGACCACCCGTTCCAGGAATCGTACGCGCCCGGTCGCTTCGAAATATTCATTGCTTGTCTGGTCCGTGTTCATCGCAAGAAATTTCCGGTAGGCATCCAGAGCCACTTTCGCTTGCCCCAGGTGGTCATAACACGTCGCGCGCACGAACCACGCCCCCGGTTTCGGCGTCTCGCGCTGTTCCAGTAAATCGAGAGCTGCCAGCGTCGCTGGATAATTCTTTCCCAAATATTCGGCAGCCACCAGGTCCCGCAACGCATCCGTCGAACTCGCATCGAGGCGCAACGCGTCATTCAGTTCCTGCGCCGCTCCCGCATAATTTTTCGTTTCCAGCCAAGCGTGTCCCAGTCTCGCCCGAATGCTCGCATCCTGCGGAGCGAGCGCTGCCGCTTCCTGCAGCGTCTTCGCGGCCTTCTCGAAATCCTTCTCCCTATAATAAATCACGCTGCGCAATTTCAACGCCTCAAGCGTTTCCGGTGCGGCCTTGGCGGCGCGATCCAATTCCGCCAGCGCTTCATCGTTCCTGCCCAACTCCGTAAGCAGAGACGCCCTCATGACGCGCACCTTCGCGTCGTCCGGGTTTCCTCGCAAATAGTCATCCAACGCCGCTGCAGCATCGGTCGATTTCTTCTGCTCCATCAGGCTTTGCGCCAGCCCAAGCTCGGACTCTGCATCGTTCGCCTTCAGCTTCAGCGCTTCTCGAAATTCCGGCTCCGCCGCGCTCGCGTTTCCCGCCGCAAGTTCAGCGCGCGCCAGCGCAATGTGCTTCGGATAGTCATTGGGATCGAGCTTCACCGCAATCGTGTATTCCTTCACTGCGTCCGCCGATTCCCCCGCGCGCTCTTCCGCCGTCCCCAGCAAGTAGTGGCCCTGTGCGTAGTCGTAATTCAGCTCCGTCGCCTTTTGCAAAGGCGCGATCGCGGCTTTCGCATCATCGTCAAGCATGCTGATTCCCAAGTTCAAATAGGCCTGCGTCATTTTCGGATCGAGCGCTATCGCCTTCCGATACTCCACCGCAGCTTTGCCCTTCTCTTTCTGCGCGGTATAAACGTAACCCAAATCGAAATGCGCCGCCGCATCGTCGGGCTTTTGCGTCAGATATTTCTCGTAGTCCGCCGTGGCCGTCGCGTAGTCGTTCTTATCGGCCGCGGCTTTCGCTTGCACCAGCAAATCGTACAACGCTTGCTCCTGCGGCGAAGCGGCGATAGTTCTTCTGCGCGAATTCTGTCTCGATTGTGGATTGGCCATTCGAGGCGCAGCCGCAAAAAACAACAACAGCAAAATCGCGGCCGCGTTTCGCGAGGAGTTCATGGAGTGTGGTTGCGGTGATTCGCATTTTCGTGCGCGCCTTGGCTCAGCACGCGCGCCAGAAACTTGCCCGTATAGGATTGCGCATTTCGCGCCACTTGTTCCGGCGTCCCGCACGCCACCAGGCGTCCGCCGCGTTCTCCGCCCTCGGGCCCCAGATCGATCACCCAATCCGCCGATTTGATAACGTCCAGATTGTGCTCGATAATCAGCACCGAGGCCCCGCCCTCCAGCAATTTCCGGAATGCCGCCAGTAATTTCGAAATGTCGTCAAAATGCAGTCCCGTGGTTGGTTCATCGAAAATGTACAGGACTCCGATATTCTCTTGCCGCGTAAGATGCGCCGCCAGTTTCAAACGTTGTGCCTCGCCGCCCGATAGCGTCGACGCCGATTGCCCCAGCCGCAAATATCCCAGACCGACTTCCTCCAGGATTTTCAGCTTCAATGTGACCTTCGGCGTACCCGCGAAAAACGCCAGCGCTTCGTGCACCGTCATTTCAAGCACATCATGGACATTTTTTCCATGGTACCGCACATCGAGAATCCCGCTCTTGTATCGCGTCCCCTTGCACTCCTCGCAGATCAGTTCCACGTCCGCCAAAAATCTCATCTCGACGGTCACCGTTCCGTCGCCTTGGCACGCTTCGCATCTTCCTCCGGGAATGTTGAAAGAGAAATGCCCCGCCGTGTAGCCGCGTTTTTTCGCGTCGGGCGAGGAAGCAAATATTTCGCGGATCGGATCGAACGCCTTCAAATACGTCGCTGGGTTCGACCGCGGAGTCCGCCCAATCGGCGACTGGTCCACCAGTTCCACCGCCGTTAACGCTGCGTCGCCTTCAACGTTCTCGCACGCTTCGCGCCAATTCCCGCCGCTTCGTTTTGCTTGCAATGTCTTGTGCAGCACGTCGTAAACAAGCGTCGATTTCCCAGAGCCCGAAACGCCCGTGATCGCCACGATCATTCCCAACGGGATCATCAGATCGATTTCCTTCAGATTGTGGCTGCGCGCCTTTAAAATCTTCAAGAACTTGCCCTGCGTCTTCCGCCGCGTTCTCGGCACGGGAATGTGCATCTCGCCGCTCAAGTAACGCGCCGTCAGCGAATGCGTGTCCGTCGCGAGTTCTTTTTGTGTGCCGGCAAACGTAATTTTTCCTCCATACTCGCCCGCACCCGGTCCCAGATCCATCACGTAATCCGCCGCGCGAATCGTGTCCGCATCATGCTCCACCACAAGCAGCGTGTTTCCCAGTTCGCGCAAACTTTTCAAAATCGAAATCAGTCTGTGCGTATCCCGCGGATGCAATCCAATCGACGGCTCGTCGAGCACGTAGAGCGCGCCCACCAGATGCGACCCCAGCGAGGTCGCCAATTGTATTCTCTGCGATTCTCCTCCAGACAATGTCGAAGTCAGCCGGTCCAGCGTCAGATAATCCAGCCCGACTTCATCCAGAAACCGCAGCCGCTGCTGCACTTCTTCCAGCACTTTGCCGGCGATTGTCGTTTCCGCCGGACTCAGTTGCATCCCGCTGAAGAATGCGCGCGCCTCCGCCACGGTCATTTCGCACGCCTCAGTAATCGACTTTCCCGCCACGCGCACAGCCCGCGCTTCTTGCCGCAGCCGCGTTCCCTTGCAATCCGGACACGTCGCGTACCCGCGATAGCGGCTCAGAAACACGCGTACGTACAATTTGTATTTTTTGTACTCGAGACGTTTGAAAAATGGCGTCACGCCTTCGAAATCTTCCTTCGGATCGCCATCAATAATCCATCTGCGCTGCTGTTCCGTGAGCTGCCGGAACGGCACGTTGATCGGAATTCCTTTGGCCTTCGCATACGTCTTCAGATCCTGCACCACTTGGCGGTAGCGCGGTTTCGTCCACGGCTCAATCGCGCCCTCAGCCAGCGTTTTGCTCTTATCCGGGATCACGCGATCCAAGTCGAAATCAATCGTGTTTCCGAATCCCTGGCATCGCGGGCACGCGCCGTAAGGATTGTTGAATGAGAACAGCCGTGGCTCGGGCTCCTGATAAACGATTCCGCATTTCTTGCACTCGAATCGCTCGCTGAAAATCATTCGCTCCGGTGCCACACCCGCCGTTTCGGGCACGAATTCCAGAATCGCTTCACCGCGTCCTTCGCGATAGCAAATCTCGATCGAGTCCATCAGCCGCGAACGAATTTCCGGCGCGAGTGCGAGCCGGTCAACCAACACATACACAGGCTTGGCAAAATTCACATCGAGCAGCGTTTCCGGTGAAGAGAATTCATACACGCGGCCGCCCTGATACAGCCGGTTGAATCCACGTTTCTGCAAACTGCCCAGTGTTTGCTTCACGGATTCCGCCGCGGCCAATGTTTTTCGTGCGCGCGCCGGTTTCGCGGGGTCCGCTGCCGCTTCCGTTTGCAACAAAAGCGGATAGAGCACGTAGAATCGGCGCCCCGCCGGCAACTTCAGCACGCGCTCCGCGATTTCGTCGATTGTGTCTTTTTTCACTTCTGCGCCGCACTTCACGCAGAACGTGTGTCCCACGCGCGCGTAGAGCAGTCGCAGGTAATCGTAAATTTCCGTCGCCGTCGCCACCGTCGAGCGCGGATTCCGCGTCGAATTTTTTTGCCGTATCGCAATCGCGGGCGCGATGCCCGTCACTTCGTCGACGTCCGGTTTCTCGATGCGCTCCAAAAACTGCCGCGCGTACGCTGAAAGCGATTCGATGTATCGCCGCTGCCCCTCCGCATACACTGTGTCAAACGCCAGACTCGATTTTCCCGATCCCGACACGCCTGTCACCACCGTGATCGCATTGTGCGGAATCTCAAAATCGATATTCTTCAAATTGTGCACGCGCGCTCCGCGCACACGTATCGCGTCTTGGCCCAACTCCGCGCCGCTCGGCAATTGTTGTCCGGCTGCAGAGCTACGTTTCGTTTGGACCCTTGACTTGTTGGTTGGAGCGGCGGACGGAGGCGTCAAATCGGCCGGCACGCTCTCTGTGGGTTTCGTTGCCATAGGCGTAAACCAATAATTATACGTCTCCGCGCAAGCGCCTCGCAAATGCCCTTTTCTCGTCGGTCAAATTGAGGCACGGCGCTGTTCGTTATTGTTCGCAAGATAAACTGGACGCTGAACTTATGATAAATTCGGCGTGGAAGGGAAACAGTGTCGCCAATTCAATCTTTCGCGCGAATCATCTGGATCGTCCTCGACAGCGTCGGCATCGGTGAACTGCCAGACGCCGCCGATTACGGTGACGTGGGCCGGGACACGCTCGGCCACATCGCGCGATCACGCCTGCTGCACTTGCCGAATCTCGTTCATCTCGGGCTCGCCAACATCAAACCGCTCGCGCATCTCGACCCGCCCGCGCATCCCGCTGGCGCCTTCGGGAAGGGCATCACAGTTTCTCCCGGCAAAGACACAACCACCGGCCACTGGGAAATGGCGGGCATCTGGCTCGACCAGGCATTCCCTGTTTACAAAAACGGTTTCCCGCGCGACTTGATCGAGAAATTCGAGCGGGCCATCGGCCGCAAAACAATAGGCAACAAACCGGCGTCCGGCACGGAAATTATCAAGGAACTCGGCGAAGAGCATCAGCGCACAGGCTACCCAATTGTTTACACTTCGGGCGACAGCGTTTTTCAAATCGCCACGCACGAAGAAACTATCCCCATCGCCGAACTCTACAAAATGTGCGAAATCGCGCGCAAACTTCTCGACGGGCCAAATCGTGTGGGACGCGTCATTGCGCGTCCGTTCACGGGCACGCCCGGAAATTACCGGCGCACCGAGCGCCGCCACGACTATGCCGTCGAGCCGCCGCGCCCGATGCTTCTCGACGTTCTCGCCGAGCGCAAAATTTCAGTATTCGGCGTTGGCAAAATTCATGACATTTACAACGGACGCGGCGTCGCTAATTACGTCACTACGAGAAACAATGCCGACGGTATGGCAAAACTCACCGAAGCCCTTGCGCGGCAGCCGGACGGACTTATCTTCGCGAATCTCGTCGACTTCGACATGCTCTACGGCCATCGCAAGGACGTGGAAGGCTTCGCGCGCTCGCTCGAGGAATTCGACGCGCTTCTCGGCCCATTCCTCGACACGCTGAAAAATTCCGACCTTCTCATTCTCACGGCGGACCACGGCTGCGATCCGGATCCCGTGAATCCAACGACCGACCATTCGCGCGAATACGTGCCCATCGTTTGCTATTCGCCGAGAATGCAAGCGAGCCACGGCGCTGCCGCAAATCTCGGCGTTCGAAACACGCTCGCCGACATGGGGCAAACCGTCGCCGAAAACTTCGGCGGCGTCATCCTGCACGGCGCGAGCTTCCTCCGCTCCGTCGCGTGAGTTGTTTTCCAGCCGCAAATCGCGTTGTGAAAAGGGAATTCAACGGAGGCGTTTTTTGTACCGATTAGAATGTAGTGCCGTTCTTTGTTTTGTGTAAGTTACGGCTGTTTCTAATAATTTGCTGTACCGATTAGAAATGCTAGAAACTGGGCCCAGAATTTACAATTCCCAATGCTTTTTCTCTTGACACCTAGAAGCTCTAGGCATATATGTCGAACATCAAGGCATCGCGATGTGCGAACGACGATTTTGCTGGATACATTCATTCACAATATTAGTTGACGAGGTGCGCTGAGATGGCCGAAGACAAATCCGAGATGCTCAAGGGCACGCTCGATATGCTGATTCTGAAAATTGTCGCGCTCGGGCCGATTCACGGCTACGCAATTTCCCAGCGCATCCAGCAAATTTCCAAAGAGTTTTTTCAGGTGCAGCAAGGCTCGCTTTATCCGGCTTTGCACCGCCTGGAGAATCGCGCATGGCTTGAGGCCGAATGGCGCGAGGCAAGCAGCGGCCGCGAAGCGAAATTTTACAAGCTGACAAAAAAGGGCCGCAAACAACTGGAAGCTGAGGTCTTGAACTGGGCGCGCCTTTCGGATGCCGTCGCGCTGATTCTGCGCACCGCCGAGTAGCGCAGGCATTTCGGCCCTTGTAGGGGCGGGTTTATCCCGCCCAGCGTTCGTCCTTTTGGAGGTCACGTCATGCGCTGGCTCACGCGGCTATTCCGCAGAGGCAAACTCGATAAGCAACTCGACTCGGAGTTGCGGTTTCACGTCGAACAGCAAATCGTCGACAACATTGCGGCGGGCACGAGCCCGGCCGAAGCGCGCCGCCGCGCACTCGCGCACTTCGGGGGCTTCGAATACATGAAGGAAGAAACCCGCGATGCCCGCGGCACGCACTTCATCGAATC